>OGZI01000349.1_pt1 | contig 65012 bp, 58 predicted proteins | sample 1576711 | NCBI WGS metagenome assembly OGZI01 (sample SAMEA3541482, study PRJEB24748) | human gut metagenome | biome: human gut; feature: human-associated habitat; material: faeces | place: China | collected 2012
AGAGCTCTTTCCTCATATAAAATATCACTATCTAATAGTAAAATATTTTCTTTTACTATTCCTTTTAGTTTCAATAGAGAATAATAACTTCCCCTTTCCTTATATTCTTCATTTTCTACTAATATAACCTTATTATCATATTTTTTTACCAAATAACTAAATTGTTCTTTATAATATCCTATAACTATATAAATTTTTTCTATTCCATTTCTTAGTAAGAGTTCTATATTTCTTTCTAATAATACAAATTCTTCTACTTTTATTAAACCATTAGGATAATTAAAACCATGTGATTCTCCAGCAGCAAGAATAACTGCTGTTTTTACTTTATTTTCTAAAATATTTATATAACTCTTATCCAGTTCTTTTAATTCGTCTAAAGTATCTATTTCATAAATATCATTTTCTTCTAAAGGAACTATCCCTATATTATCAAATTTTTCTATATTTTCTTTAATAATATGGTCCCAATAATAGTTTTTCTTTTTTTCTTCATCTTGAATACATTCTTCTAATAGTTCTTTGATTTTTAAACTATCCCCTTTATTCCAGAAAGATATTCCTGACATTATATGATTATCTTTCCCACCTACTTCAATTTTTTTTACTCTGTTATTTTCTAAAATAAGTTGCCATTCTCTATTTTCTCTTGCTATTTTTTTAGAAAAATAGCAACTATTTTTTATATTTAAATCAAATATATTTTTATTTAGAAATATATCTCCTTCAATTATGTAACTATCTTCCAAATAATCTTTTACTAAATACAGAGAATAAATATTATTATATTCATTGTATTTTTCATTAAATATTAGTTTTATTCCTTGGTATTTTTCTTTTAAATACTCAAATTTTTCTTTATTATATCCTACAATTATATAAATATCATTTATTCCTTTTTCTAAAAGAAATTCTATATTTCTTTCTATTATCGGCTGATTAAATACTTCTATTAATGGTTTTGGAGTAGAATAAGTTAGTGGTCTTAATCTACTTCCAAATCCTGCTGCTATTATAATGACATTCATTTTATATCTTTCCTTTCAGTTTTTATATTTCATTTTAACCAAATTTCTTTTTTATATTTTTTATCTAAAATTTTTTATAATAATTTATTTTTTATAAATTTTATACTTTCTTTAAAATTATTATTTGTATAAAAAATAATAAAAATAATAATACTTGATATGCAAAATAAAATTATTGAGTTTTTTATCCATTCTTGCCAATTAACAATTTCATAAATTTTGATTTTTTTCTTTAAAATCTCAATTATTATTATTGAACTTATTATTAATACAATATAATTTATATAAATTCTAATATAATCTTTTACTTTTCTATCAAAGCATCTTTTGAATACTAAAATAGGTTTTGCAATATATATAATACTAATATTTGAAATTAATGTTCCTATTAAAATTCCATTTATTCCAATCTTTTTTACTAATAAAATAGAGATAATGAAATTTAGACAACTTTCAGTTATTGGTAAATAAACATCATCAAAAAAACCATAACTTTCTTTAAAAATATCAGTAATAGCTCTGGAACATTGAATAAAACTATTTACTGTCAGTAATAATATTGTAACCTCTGAAAAAACAACTTCTATATTTAACCAAAGTTTTATAAATTGTGTTATTAAATTAAAAGTACAATATGATAAAATTAATGAAATACTAATCAAAATAATATTTAATTTTTTCCACAATTTAAAATTATTCTCTTTATTATTCATAGCAATAAAATTTCCAATATAAGGTCTTAATACATTTAAAATAATATTTAATATATTTAAAATCATTAAATATATCATTTGATAACTACTATATAATCCTACATAAGTTAATGATACATATTTTGATATTAAAATCACATCTGTATTATAAATTATTACAGTTGCTATTCTATGAAAAAATAAAAATTTCATATCTTGTTTTATTGTTTCATCTCTTATTTTTATCTTTTTTACCTTTATGTATATTTTTTTAAAATAAAGAAAGAATATATAATATTGAACTAAATTCTCAATAATCATTATTATTAAAAAATATAAAATAGATTTATACTTAATAATTATTAGTATTTGTACTATTTGTGATGCTATTTTACAAAATCCTTGTACTAATCTAACAAAATCATATTTTTGATCAGCAGTAAATAATATTACATATTTAATATACAAATAGTTTAGAACTGATGAAATTAAAAAAATAAACCAATATAATACTATTTGTATTTTAGTTAAAGTTTTAGAATGAACTATATAAAAAAGTAATGGTGCAATACTTATTCCTAATAGTATTATCAATAAAAATATTTTTTTATACAATATGCTAATAGTATTTAATATTATACTTATCTTTTTATAATCTTTCATTACTAATGGTTTATAAAAAGCATAAGTGGCTGCTGATCCTAATCCTAATTCAGCTATATTTAAATATCCTAATATTTGAGTATATAATTTTATTAACCCTAACTTATCTATTCCCATATTTTCAACAAAATATTTATTTTGTAAAAACATAGTTATACTTATTCCAAAAGTCATAAAAAAATTTATAATAATAGTTTTTATAATTTTTTTATTTTCCATACTTTTTCTTTAGTTTCCTTTTATCAAAATTATATATACAATAACCAATAATAGAATATAAATTAAATTTAAAATTTCTCCCTCTATTTTTATGATAATAAAATCTATAATAATTCAACTTCGATTTTATTTTTTTTCTTTGTGTCTTACATAATTCAATATTTTGTTTATAATATTCCATTGCCCCTATTGGATTTTGAACTCTCAATTTAAGAATATTATCTGTTAATCCTCCTACTTGATAATCCCTAATTATCAATGGGATATTTATAAAATAGGAATTATATTTATTATATAATTTATCAAATAAAATGGCTTCTGTTAAAAATCTTTCATTTTCATATATTGGAAAATGATTACCTCTTAATTTCTGGGTATCAAATATTTCTGTTTTATCTCCTTTTATCTTATATACCTCTCTCATTTCTAAATGAGAACATATCATCTCTCTTGGATAGTAATCTCCTATTATTTTTAAATTTCTATCTAAGTCAACTCCACTAATTCCTAATAATTTTTCTCTATTATCTAAACTCTCCCAAACTTTAATTATCTCAAAAAAACCATTTTCTAAAATATAATCATCACTATCCACTATTACAAATAATTCTCCTCTTGCTTTATCAATTGCTAAGTTATATGCTGTATGTTTTCCACCATTTTCTTTATAATAATATTTTATTTCTATTTTTTTTTCGCTTTGTAACTTCTCTATCTCCTCTTTTGTATTATCTGTGCTCCCATCGTCAATAATTAACCACTCATACTCTTTAAATTTTTGCTTTAATAAACTTTGATATAAATTTTTTATCAATTCTACTCTATTATAAGTAGGTGTAAAAATTGTTAATTTAATTTTCATTTAATTCTCCTCATATCGCCAACAATAATCATATAATTCTTCTTTTATTAATTGAATATCTTTTTGATATTCAGGATGTTTTTCCCACAATTTAGTATTTTTTATAGAAATACTAGGATTAAAATATTTTTGATATTGTTTATGTTCATTTTCTTTCAAATTTAAAAATTTTAAAACTTTTTCTAGAAAATTGGTATAATCATATATTCCTTCTTCAAAGTTTATTCTTAAAACATTTTCTGGATCCCTTTCATATTTTCTATGTTGTCTAACTAATTTATACCATTTTATAAAGCTTTTTACATTTTCTACTGGAACTATAGTTCCTTTATAATATAATTTTTCTAGTAAATAACAATCTCTTGGATCTCTATCCACAACTATTATTTTTATGTTGTTAAAATATTTATTATATCGCTGTAAATTACTTGGAGGAACTAGTTGATCTACAACTACATACTCTTTATTAGATTTATTAGCAATTGTAAATAAAGTATCTATATATTCTTTAGTATATAAATAAAATTTTTCTCTAGGATATGAGTAATATGTTTTTTCATTTTTTAAAAAAGTAAACCCTCTCTCCTTTTTTCCCAAAATTTTTTCATTAGTTTTAGATACAATTTTATTAGCTGTTCTTTCTAAATAATAGAATAATATCCCCTTACTTCTTACATCTTCATGCCACATCCCCCTCCATTCTAAATCTTTCAGATTTTCTATATATTTTTTACTTTCCAAATAAAATTTATTATCAAAAAAAATCTCATACTTTTTTACTAAAATATTTCCAGAAAGAAATTTTACTAATTTTTCATATTTTTTTAAAGCATAACCTGAATTATGTCTATGATTATTTTCAACTAAGTTATAATCTAAGTCTGAAATTCCATCAGGATCTTGAATAAATCTAAATTCATAGTCACCTAAGGAATAACAACACTCAAACTCTTTTAATAAATCACTTATAATACTGCTTCCTGTTCCATAATATCCTGTACAAGTTATTATTTTCATTTTATCACCTTACTTTTATATAAATCTCTAATAATATAAGATAAAAACAAAACATTCTTTGAATAAGTATTCTCTCAATTTTTCTTTTTATACTTGATTTTATTTTAAGAAAACTTTTTAATCTTAAATTAATATTACTTTTTATTAACTTTCTTATTTCTTTTTCATACTCTATATTCCTTATATTTGATTTTAAATATAATTTTAAAAGATAACATACCATCCCTAATTTATAAAATTCTTTTTTATAGTCTTCTATATTTTTAATTTTATCAATTGTTTGAAATATAGTTACTATAGAACTAATATATTCTTTTTTAAAACTTGATGTTATAGAGTTCTCTCTTTCTCTTATAGTTATTAAATTTTCCTTTATTACTTCAATTTTTTGTACTTTAGAAAGTATTCTTATTAAAAATTCCCCATCTTCAAAATATATATCTTTTTGATATAACATATTACTTTCTTCTAGTAATTTTCTTCTAAATAACTTAGACCAACTAGAACTTGCTACATTTTCATTTTCTATGTAATTTATTAAAATTTCTTGTCCAGAATATATTTTATTTTCTTCTAAATTATTACTTCTTTGTTTTAATTCTATATTACTTTTTTCATAATAAAGGACTATATCAAAAAATAAAATATCCAGTTCTTTTTTTTCAATAGTTTTATATAAAATTGACAAAGTGTCATTATTCGTATAAAAATCATCACTATCTAAAAAATGAATATATTTTCCTCTAGCAATTTTTATTCCACTATTTCTAGCTTCAGAGAGTCCCATATTTTTTTGATTTATTATTTTTATTCTAGAATCATTCTTACTATAGCTTTCTAGTATCTTTAAACTATTATCTGTAGATCCATCATTTATACAAATAATTTCTATCCCTTTTAAACTCTGATTTAAGACACTTTCTAAACATTCTTTTAAATATTTTTCTGTGTTATATACTGGTATTACTACACTTATTTTTATCATTTTTCTCCTTTTTTAAAAATTAATTAAATAATTAGTATAATTACAATAATCAGTTTTTAGACAAACAACTATAAATCTTATTAAAAAATAGAAAATTATTATCAATAACACTTTTGTTTTCTTTTTAGATTGATAATAAATTTCAGGAACTAATATATAAGTTGATATTGAAAAAAAATTCTTTATTCTTGTCAAGAAATACATATCAAAACTCAGTATTAAAAAATATATCTCTATTATTTTTAAATTTAGAAATAATCTATTTTTATCCTTTCCTTTATTCAATAAAATTTTACTTCCTATATAAATAAGTATATTTTCTAATAAAATAAGAAAATTTATATTTACTTTATCTTCCATATAATATCCTTTTAATTTTGAAGAAAACTGTATTAAAAATAAAAAAATTGGAGTCCTAAATAAAATAAAAATAATACCAAATACTATAAGCCATCTTTCAATTTTTCTTACTTTTAATATAAAGGGTAATATAAATAATACTATTGAACTTATATGAAATAAACTAGCTATAAAAATAAAAAATAAATATTTCTTGTTTTGATTTTTTAATAAATATTCTAATGATATCCAGAAAAAACATAAACTTATTCCAAATCTAAGAGTTGTTATTTGGTCCATATAATAATTAGTACAAAAATATATATATAATGACATTATTGGATATTTAGAATATTTTTTAAAAGTTCTCAAAACAGTACTCTGAGTAAATAAAGAAATAAAAAATAGATAAAAGTTATAGTTAAGTTTTAATTTTTCACCCAATGTTTCTAAAAATTTATACCCAATCTCAAATTTTGAATTTATATTTAAATTATATGATTATAGTGATAGGTAATCTTATGATTTTCCCCCACTCCACACCGTACGTGAAACTTTCGCTTCATACGGCGTTCCATCAATTTCATTGACTTGGGACTATCCCTCCATTACTTATTATCATAATTTCATTGGTACTATATCCCTACTCTCACAGAGTTTAAGAAATTTCGTAAAGTACTTATATTCAAATAGACCTTTCTAGCTAAAGTTTTTTTGTCTACACTCTGCTTTCCACGTTCCATATTTCCTACTATAAAACTTACTTAGGTAGTTACTATAAACTTATGAATACAATATTACCTTTAATAATATAGTGATTTTCATAACAAGGATTTTTACTAATCACCATTCATATACAACATTTCTATTGTTTTTAGTTTTTTAATTCGCAACTTCGTCAGTATAATAATACATTCTTACCATATAAGTCAGCCCCCAGCCTAGCCACCATGACTTTTGTTCAGTTTTCCTCTCAATAAAATATTGAGTTAGGGATTGCTCTAGCTGTCTTCACCGAGCTTTATACATTTAATCAAGCTAGTATTATTTGCATATCGGAGTATTAGGGAGAATATTTCAAGACGTTACTCTATCATTCTATTCTTCAGAAATATAGTTCTCTATTATTAATATAATATGTTATAACTTTTCATTATAAAACGTGTCGCACCCTTGTATATTTTATAATCATATCCACCAATATCTTTTCTAAATCCATTATAAAAGTAAAATAAAATATATAATATTCTATTCAAATTTTTTTTACATATATTTAGAAGTAAATAAATATAAATAAATATTGTCATATTAACTTATCCTTTCTATTAAAAATTTATATATTTTCTTTCTTGTATCTCCATTTCCATATGGATTATTAACTCTTGTCATCCTTTCATATAATTCTCCTTCTAATAGTTCCATATATTTAATTACTTCATCATATTTAGTTCCTATCAATTTTGCTGTCCCAGCTTTTATGGCTTCTGGTCTTTCTGTTGTATCTCTTAATACCAATGTTGGTTTTCCTAAACTTGGTGCTTCCTCTTGAACTCCACCAGAATCTGTCATTATATAATGAGCTCCATCCATCATAGCTATAAATTCTAAATATTCTAGTGGTTCTATTAATATTTTCCTTTCAAAACTATCTAATATTTTATGAGCTACTTCTCTTACTAGTGGATTTAAATGCATAGGAAATACTAAGTATAAATCTTCATGTTTTTCTAAGTAATCTCTAACAGCTCTTAAAGTTTCTTCCATTGGTTTTCCCCAATTTTCTCTTCTATGCATAGTTAAAAGAATATATTTTTTATTTTCTATTCCATATTTTTTCTTAATCTCTTCCAAATCTTTTTGTTTATTTTGTTTTACCCAATACAAAGCATCTATTACAGTATTTCCGACTTTTAATATTTTTTCTTTTGGATAGCCTTCTCTTAATAAATTTTCTACATTTACATCTGTTGGAGCAAAATGCATATCTGTAATTGCTCCTACTAATTTTCTATTTGCTTCCTCCGGAAATGGAGAGTAAATATTTCCTGTTCTTAATCCTGCTTCTATATGGCCTACTGGTATTTGATTATAGAAAGCTGATAATGCTCCTGTTAAAACAGAAGTAGTATCTCCTTGAACTAATACATAATCAAATTTTTCTCTTTTCATTACATTATCTAACTTTAACATTAATCTCCCAGTTAGTTCTGATAAACTCTGCTCTTGTTTCATTATTTTTAAATCATAATCTGGTTTTATTTCAAATAAATCTAATACTTGATAAAGCATCTCTTTATGTTGTCCAGTAACAACAATTTTTACATCTATACCACTATTTTTTAATTCATGATATACTGGAGCTATTTTAATAGCTTCTGGTCGTGTTCCAAATACTATTCCTATTTTCATTTTGATACCTCTTTATATAAATTAATTATTCTTTTTCTCATTTCATTCCAAGAATATTCTTCTGTATATATTTTTTTCATTTTTTTTCCTATACTTTCCCATTCTTTTTTACAATTACTTAAGTTTTTTAAACCTTCTTTCAAAGAAAATTTATTAAATTGTATAACTTCTCCAAGTTTGTTTTTTTCAATAATTTCTGACATTCCTGTTCCTTTAACCATTATTAAAGGTTTTCCTAACATTAATGCTTCATAAAACTTATTTGGTGCTGCAAAATAATGATTTCTTTTATTTGGATTATAAATAGCTACCATTATATCACAATTACTTTCTAACTCTAATGTTTCTACATATGAAATTTTCCCATAATATTTAATATTTTCACTTTTCTTACTATATTCTTTTACTTGTTCTTCTATTTCTCCAAAACCAGCAATATGCAATTCATACTCTTTATTTTCTGCTACAACTTCCATTAATTCTTCTAGCATTCTTTCTTTTTTCATAAAAATTCCAACATAAACTATTTTTATTTTTCTATTTATATTATTTTTAATTTGTTCTGATTGGAATTTACAATTCTGAATTGGTGTATTATGGATAATAACTATTTTTTTAGGATGAGTTCCTTCTATTTGTTCTATTCTCTGTTCATTACATAAAACAACTACATCAGAATTATTTATAACAAAATTATCTAATACTTTTATTAAATAATATAAAATTTTAGGAACATTACAACAATCTAAATAATAATCAAAAATATCATATATAATTTTTTTTCTGAACATTTTTGCAAATATAAAACATGTTAATCCTGTATCAAAATCACAAGCATGTACTATATCAATGTCTTTTCTATTTTGTATTAAAGATTTTAAAAGTGAAATTTGAAATTTTAATAAAGAAAAAATATTTTTTTTAAATCCTCCTCCAAAGGTAGCTTTTATCCCTTTTCTATATATATCAATTTTTTCTTTATTAAATAAATTTTTTTCTTCTATTTTTATTCCATAATTTTTTTCTCTATCCCAAGCAAAAATTTTAATGTCATATTTTTGTTCTTTTAATGTTAATGCTAACTTTTCTACTCTTGAATCTGGATTAACTGGATTACTTCTTATTATCCATACTTTTCTCAATTTTTTCTCCTTTATATTTCATATATTTTTCTCAGTTTTATTTTTATATTTTTTAAATTAATTATTTCAGTATCCTTATTTTGATTTTCTTTTCTTTCTTCCAATAATTTTTTAATTTTTTTACTATATATTTTTTTTGAATTATTAACTAACCAACCATTTTTCCCATCATTTATAAGGTCTCTATTCCCTCTTATATCAGAACATATAACTGGTAATTCACAAACTAATGCTTCCATTAATGCTACCGATAAACCTTCTCTTTTTGAAGGAAATACAAATACATCTGAAATTTTATAAATTTCATAAATATCTTTTCTAAATCCTAATAATTTTATATTATTTTCAAGTTTTAACTTTCTTATTAATTTTTCTAGATACCCTTTCAAATTTCCTTGTCCACAAATTAAATAATGAATATTTGGATTATTTAATTGTGCTAAAGCTTTTATAACAACCTCATGATTTTTATTTTTATTTAACTCTCCAACAGAAAGTAAAACTATATTATCCTTTGTTAATCCTAATTCTTCTCTTTTTTTATCTTTATTTACTTCTATATTCCTTATTTTTTCTACATCTACTCCAACTCCAGGAATATATTCAACTCTTTTAGCTAAAAATGTTTTTGCTCTTTCATAATCTTCTTTATTAATTGTTATTAATATATCTGTATACTTCGACAAATATTTTTCAATAGGATAATATATTAACCAATTTATTAAAGGTGCTCCTTTAAAAAAATGAAATCCATGTGCTGTATATATTACTTTTGTTTTTGTTAAATGACCTGCTATCCTCCCTATTACTCCTCCAATAGGGGAGTGACAATGTAAAAATTTATATTTATTCTTTTCTAAAATTTTTTTTACATCTTTATAAGCACTAAAATTACTAAATACTTTCAATACATTTCTTTCAAAATTAATTTGATAATACTTTACTTTCATATTTTCAAGAAAATTTTTTAAACCTTGAATTTTCTCAAATGAACAACTATTACCTTTTTCAAAATTACAAGCTACATGAACTTCATATCCCATTTCTTGTAATAATTTTATATTAGGAATATTAAATTGATCTATCATAGATGCAACAGAAGCTAATATTAAAACCTTTTCTTTCATTTTATCCCCTCTACATATTTCAATTTAGGAATATATCCTAACTTTTCTCTTGTTAGCTTATTATCAAACTGTAATGTTCCAAATAATCTTACCATTATATTTGGTTTTACTTTTGTTAATAACCAAAATATTGGTTGTATCATTGGAATATTAATTCTTTTTAAGTTATAAGCCTTTTCTATTCCTTCAACTATCTCTTTTAAAGATATATTTTTCTCATCTAAAGGTAAGAATACTCCTTGAGCTTCTTTATCAATTACAAGAGTTGTTAGATACATAAGATTTTCTATATTTACTAAACTTCTTCTATTTTTATCATAATTAAATGGTAGTATTGGAAGTAGTTTTACAAGCTTTATAAGGCTCTCCATATTTCCCTTTACTCCCTTTCCATATACCATTGGTGGTCTTATTATTCCAACTTTAAAGTTATCATCTTCTAAGTTTCTAAGTATTTTTTCTGCTTCCCATTTACTTTCACCATAAGGGTCATTTATAGGATTACATTCTGATTCTTCATTTAATATCATACTATGATTATATAAATCTCCATCGTATCCATAGACTTTTACTGTACTATAGAATACAAAATGTTTTACTCCTTGTTTTTTAGCTTCTTCTGCTATTCTTTTAGTAAGTTCTGTATTTATTTCAAAATATTTTTCCCTTGGAGCTCCCTGCATTTGATGAACTAACGCAGCTAGATGTAACACTGTATCTACTCCATCAAAATCTATCTCTTCTGGTTTTACCTTCAATAAATCCATAGGAATAATATTGTATTTATCTTTGTATCTCTCTATAAAGTTACTTCCTATAAATCCAGAAGCTCCTGTTATCATAAGAGTTTTCTTTTTCATTAATATTCAACTCCTATCTTTTTCTCTATCTCTTTTTTCTTATCAAGTAACTCTTTATCTTTTACTATGCTACTATTATCAACCTTATTAGCTATCTTTAAGAATGTTGCTATTATTAGGTATATATCATTCCAAAAACTTCTTGTTTCTACATAGTAAAGATTTAACTCTATCTTATATGGCATTATTTGCTCTATATAGAATTTTTCTGGGTCCTTTACTTGATTCATAAGATACTCTTCATCAGAAAATACTATACTTGCTGGAGAAGATATTCCACTTCTTACTTTGAATATTCCTTTATCTCTTTCAGAATAATATTGTAATCTTCTTGGTAATTCTGGTCTTGGACCTATAAAGCTCATGTCTCCAATTAAAATATTAAATAGTTGCGGTAATTCATCTAACTTTGTTTTTCTAATTATTTTTCCTATTGGAGTAATAGCACTGCTACTTCCCTTTACCTGTATTCCCTTAGCCTCCTTATCAAAATCTGTTCTCATACTTCTAAACTTATAAATAGTAAACTCTCTCATTCCTATAGTCAGTCTTTTTTGTTTAAAAAGTATAGGTCCTGGAGAAGTTACTTTTATTATTATTCCAACTATTATCATTATTGGTAATAAAATTATAATTCCACAAAAGGAAGCTACTATATCAAATAATCTTTTTAAAAACATTCTCTTTTCCCTTTCTATATGTTACTTTTTCTCTCTAATATTCTTCCCATATCTATCATAGTTCTAGCTGAAATTTTACTTTCACTTCCTACTAATACTCTATATGATAGATGAGTATAATCTCCTATCTCACAATCATGCTCTACTATACTTCCTGTATTTATAATTGAACATCTACCTATTTTACTTCCAGGATTAATAACTACCATAGCTCCTATATAGCTACCTTTTCCTATCTCACTCATATTACTTACATATGCTATTTTATGAACTATTGTTATTAATCTCTCTTCTCCTATCTCTTTAGCTAATTTCTCTCTAAAACTATTATTTCCAATAGCTATATGAAATTTTTTATCTTTATATTTTTTCCACTCAGAGATATTTCCTATTTTTTTTATTCCTACTATCTCTTCTATATCTCCATCATCTAAGAAACCTATAACTTTTATATTAGCTTTTGGATTAGATAATACTGCATCTAATACTACCTTCCCATGTCCACCTGCTCCTATTAATACAACTTCTTCCATTAGTTATATTTCACTTCCTTATACGACACTACCAACTCTTTCATTACCTCTTTTATATGCTCTACATTTGGGTTATGTGTACACTCTTCAAGTTTTGTAAAGAATTTAGTAATATCTACATTTCCATCCTCTATCTTAGTTATAAATATCTTTTTATTATCTGTCTTTATTGCTGAGTTTACATCATATAGCAGCTCTTCAAAAAGTTTCTCCCCTGGTCTTAGTCCTACCACATCTATACCTACATTGGCATTGGATAGTTTTATCATCCTCTTAGCTAGATCATATATTCTCACTGGTTTACCCATATCCAGTATAAATATCTCTCCACCATTACCTAAGCTTCCAGCCTCTATTACAAGTTGGGCTGCCTCTGGTATAGTCATAAAATATCTAGTTATATCTCTATGAGTTAGTGTTAGATTTTTTCCTTCCTCAATCAGTTTTTTAAATATTGGTATTACAGAACCATTGCTTCCCAGTACATTTCCAAATCTTACAGCCATAAACTTAGTATTTTTTGATACCTTATTCATATGCTCAATAACCAATTCACAGGCTCTTTTACTTGCTCCCATTAAGTTTGTGGGATTTACTGCCTTATCTGTAGAGATAAGTACCATTCTCTCTACTCCATATTTATCAGCACACTCTGCTACCTTTTTAGTTCCAAATATATTATTTTTTATAGCTTCCTCTGGGTTATGTTCCATCAGAGGTACATGCTTATGGGCAGCAGCATGAAATACCACATTTGGTCTATACTTATTAAATAGAAAGTCTAACTTCTCTTCCTCTCTTATATTACAAATCTCAGATACCAAATCTAAATTAGGATATCTTCTCTTTAACTCTAGCTCTAGAAAATATATATCATTTTCATTTACATCTATAGTTACCAATTTTTTAGGGTTAAATTTAGCTATCTGTCTTGAAAGTTCTGAACCTATACTTCCAGCTCCCCCTGTTACAAATACTACTCTGTTTTCTATAAGTCCTCTTATACTTCCATCATTTATTACTATCTCATCTCTTCCTAGCAAGTCCTCTATCCTTACACTTCTAACCTGACTAGATAGTGGTTTGTTATCTATCATCTCTGAGATTCCAGGTACTGTCTTTATACTTATACCCTCTATTCCTTGCAGTCTATCCACTACTCTTCCTAGCTCTGTACCATTCATTGATGGTATAGCTATAAGGATCTCCTCTATCTTTTCATTTCTTATTACCTTATCAAAGCTCTCCTTATTTCCTAGTACTGGAATATTGTATATAGATGTTCCTATCTTTTTAGAGTCATCATCTATAAAGCCTATCAAATCATATGGAAAGTTTGGATTTACTAGATACTCTCTTGCTAACATAGCCCCAGCTTCTCCAGCTCCATATATTATTGTTCTCTTCTGTTTAGAAATAATTTTCTTATGTTTTCCATAATATCTTTTTAATCTAAAGATATATCTACATAAAAGTTGTATTGACACTGATAATATATATGTCATTACTATTGTAGTTATTGGAAAGCTCTTATCTTCATTTATTAACATAATTACTACAAATACCACTGCTGTTACTAAATTTAGTACCAATAGGTTTAGCACATCAAATATATTTGTATAGCTCCAGCTTCTATCACTCATTTTTATGTATATATACCCTATTAAAAATATAGCCAAATAAGTAGCTATATATTCTGCTCTTAATTCATATATGACAAAAAAATCATATTTTAGTATAAAGGCTAGAATAATACCAAATATGATTCCCAATGAGTCTAAAAACACCTTTACAAAGTTTCTCTTATTTATCCAGTTATATGCAGGAAGATTATTATTTCTCTCATATACCCTTTTAAAAACTTTAAAAAGTAACATCTGAATAAGTGAAAATCCTAAGAAAGCTGTAAAAATAGATATATCTTTATAGAAAAAGAGAAATATTACAAATATCATAATATTTACAAGAATAGAATGTGTCTTTGGTTTTTTAGAAAAATCTAAATTATTTGTCAAATGATAAAAAAACAGTAGCAAGACAAAAAGTCCATATGCTGCTGTATTCATGCTAAATCCTGTAATCATAAACATTGTCTGATAGGTTATAAAAAGTAGTGCCGAATAAAAAATCTTGATATTCATAATGTTCTCCTAAAAATTTTTTGTTCTTATATATTTTACTACTTTTCTTAATAATGTCAATAGAACAAAAATTATTTTTTAATTTTATTTAAAAATTGTTCATTTCTATCAATATTTTTTACTATTTCCTTGAATTAATCTTGCAAATTTGTTATAATTATTAAATAAAAATATTAGGAAGTGGTTTTTATGTTCTTAAAATCAGAATATTTCAATGAACAAATCATTATAGAAGGTTTTGACAAAAAATTGTTAGGACCTATCTCACACGATTTAACTATAAAAGATATAATCGTTCCAAGTACAAAGAATAAAGAAACTTATATTGATTTAGATCCTCAAAAAGTTATATTTATTGAGTGTGAACAAGTTATAGAATTACCAAATGACTTAATAGGACTTGTTCATAATAAAAATTCTAGAATCAGACTTGGTTTAGATTTAGCTTCTCCTATATATCAACCTGGACATAAAACAAGAATATTCTTTAGATTGACAAATATCTCCACCGATATTATCACATTGAAAAAGGGAGATAATATAGCTCAGCTATCTCTTATTGAAGTTAAAGGAGATAATAGTATAAAATATAATGGAGAGTTCCAAAACGAATTTGATTTCAAAGGACTTGGAAAATATAATGATGAATATATAGTAAAAAAATTAGAAAATAAATTATCTCTTATTGAAGATATGGAGAAAAAAATATATGCTGGTGTAGCTGCTATAGTAACTGCTTTCGTTGCTCTCTTTGGCTTTTTAAATGCTGGAATAAAAATTGGAAGCAATATAAATAGTGGTGAAGTTTTTAGTTTAATGACTCTTTCACTTATTACTCTAACAACTTTATTATTTGGTTTAATTGGATTATTTTTTAGTAAAAAAACACTTATTGCAATTTTTTGTCTTATAGTTGCAGTAGTTGCTTTTATCCCTTTAATGTTTCATCTATTTTAAAAAATATAGCTATTGTAGGTTAGTATTTCATAAACTTTCCTACAATAGCTTTTTTAACTTCCTATCAACATCCTACTCTTTTTCTCAAAAATCTTTTTAAATATCAGTACTATTAATGTAGATAAAATAATGGTACCTATCCCTAATCTTAAACTTCCTAACAGACCTATCCCACTGTGGTATCTCTCCCAAAATAATAGAACAAAATAATTATGTATAAAAAATATTCCAAAGCTACAATCTGCTAATATACTTAAAGATTTTTTTATCATCTTTCCTAAACTATTCTCTACTTTTTCCAATTTCATAAAAACTCCTAAAAAGAAAAGGCAGATAAAAAATTTTTCTGGAGCTACTAAATCTATTCCTTTTATTTCAAAAATACTTTTCTGCATAGTTTCTAAAATATTATATCTTACTTGTAATGCTAAAGTTATTCCCCATAAAATTCCAAGATATAATATATTTTTCTCTAATATATCTCTTGCTCTCTCTTTATTCATAGATATATATATCCCTAGGCAATAAAATGGAGAGAAATATATAAAAGCTTGAAAAATATTTATTGTAAGATCTCTAATAGGTCTTTGAATTATCATGCTTATAATCAATAATAAAAAAATAATTATCCTCTGTCTTCTATCTTCTAACTCTATAAATTTGATAAATATAGGTGAAGCTATAAATAATAACATAGCAAAGGGAATATACCAAGTAGCAGTAAGAGCATTCCCTGATAAATAATAAAGTAATGTATATAGTATTTTATTTTTTTCATATATAAATAAATCTAACTGGTGCTGATGTACTGCATAGATAAGCCCTGGAATAACTACTATAGTATAAGGAAGCAATACATTTTTTAACTTATTTTTCATAAATTTTTTATAATCAAAACCTCTTCTATAGAATATATGATGAAATAGAAAACCTGATATAAATACAAAGGGACTTGTTCCTCCCTTGATAATTGCTTTTATCAATTTTTCTGTTACTGTACTCTCTGGAAAATATAGAAAATGCCCTAACACAACCAGCAATATAGCAAATCCTCTAAAATAGTTAATATAATCTAGATACATACACACCTCCTTAAATTTCCAAAGATTTTACCACACTTTCTTGTCATAATAAGCTCAATTTATTTAATTTTATATTTTTTATTTCACTTGTGTCAAAATTATGTCATTTTTTTATAAAATTGTTCGTTTTAAATTATATTTCGATATAAAAAGTACAACATAGTTTAATATCACTATTTTTCTATAATTTAAGTTTTACTTTTAGAATAAAGCTTTCTTTTTTTATTACAACCGTTTTATATAATATATTATTTTAATTATATTTAACCTTTAATTTTACATTTTGTTTTTTTGCTGAAAAAAACAGTTGCTTTTTGAGAACGAAAAATATATAATCAAAGCATGTTCTCGAGTACAAAAAACAAAAATAAATATACTAATATCTAAATGGAGGAATATGGATTTATGAAAAGATTAGCATTACTTACACTTTTTTGTTCACTTGCTACTGGAGTTATTGCAGCACCTAATGATGGTTGGAATGAATCTATGACTATTTTTAAGGCTGGATCTATTGATGGAAAAAATGGATTTAGAATTCCAGCTATAACTTCAAGCGGAAATGGAAATTTAATTAGTGCTGCTGATTATAGATATAAAAATAAGGATTGGAATACGGATATGGGAACAACTGGTGAAAATCCTAATCCTTATTTTATTATTAAAATTTCAAATGATGGTGGAAATACTTGGTTTAATAGCAAGTTAGAACTACCAACTCTTAAAAATCCAACAACTGGAAAAATAGAACCTGCAATTACTGATCCATCATTGGTACATAATCAAAATACTGGAACTACTTTTTTATTTGGTTATAATAATACTAAACATATAGCTGTCGAAGGTGGAAAGTCATCTTTCTTTGTCTATAGATCTGAAGATAATGGTAAAACTTGGAGTACCTACAAAGATATAAAATCAGAAATTATTAGTGAATTAGAAAAGCAAGGTATTAGTTCTAGTAAATATGAAAATATTCTACAAGGTCCTGGTGGAGGAGTAACATATAATGGAACTGTCTATGTTCCCATCCAATTATTTAATGAAGGAAACAATTGGGGAGGAGATTTTACTTCAACTTCTGGATTTATTTATTCTGAAGATAATGGTAAAACTTGGAAAGTTACAACATTAGAAGGGATTCTTCCACAAGGAAACTCTCCAAAGGAAACTGTTAGTACTAGTGAGAGTAGTGTTTTTTATCATAAAGGACAAATTTATTTAGCAGCTAAAGTTGAAAATAGTGCTAGCAATCCTGAATATGATAGTAAAAGAGTCGTATTTGCATTTAATAATGGTAAATGGGAAAAAGTTGAAGAAGATTTTCTTCCAGATGATATTGCTAAATGTGAAACTAGTACTCTATCATTAAGTGAAAATATTTATTTAGTTGGCTATTCAACTGCAAGTTTTGATGGTACTAGAACAAATAGCTTTGTTACAACAAATACTGGAAAAAAAATACAAATATTTGATGGCCCTACATATGGTTACACTTCTATGACTTCTGATTTAGATAATCTATATATTCTTTTTGAAACTGCTCAAGGTACTGCAGATATTGATATGAGAAGATTTGATATCTCTGCTAAAGAATATGCTAATATCAACGCTCAAATTCTTAATAGAGGTACTGACCTACTTGATGTACAAGATAAACTATTTGCTAGTAGATCGTACTTAACTGGAGAATATGCTAGTCAAGATAACTCTGGAGTAGAAGCTGTTATCTTAAATGGTAATTATAAAATTGGGGCTTTTCATAAAAATTCTAAAGAAAATAGTAAAGATGTATATAGAACTATAGAGTACAATACTGAAGATACTACCTTAGTTCTTTCTCAAGATAATGTTATTACAAATAATGATAATATTTTTGCTGGATATCAATATACTAAACTAAGTTATCTAAACGGAAGTAAAAATGATATCAATTCCTTTGTTATTGGTTACTCTTTAAATCATAAATTTGAAAATGATTTTGGGTATAATCTAGGAATAAATGGTATCTATAGTAACAATAAATTAGATAGAAATGAAGCTGAAGGATTAGGTAAATCAGCAAGTTTTGATTCATATAGTATATCTTTAAAAAATGAGATATATAGAGATATAAAAGTTCAAGAAAATACTAATCTTAATCTAGCTACTGGTCTAAGAACTACTTACTTTGGACATGATGATATAAAAGAAAAAAATGGAAATGGATTTAATGATGCTTATGTTGATAGGCTCTACAAATTCTCTAATGAAATATATCTTAAAGTCAGTGCTGAACATGACATAAGATTTAATGAGAAATTTGCTGCTAAAATAGGAGCAAATGTTGGATATAATAAAGAACTTATGAATGTTGATGATTGGAGAGATAAATTTACTATTTTAGATGTTGAAAAAGAGTATGCTAGACCTATTGAAAAACATAGTGCTGGAGTAGCAAATGCTGGTTTCCATCTAACTTTAGATTTTGCTGATAAAGTAGAAACTACTCTTGCTTATACTGTTGATTCTACTGGAGAAGGTATAACTACTGGTAGACTAACTTACAAATTCTAATATTTTTAAAATATAATTCAACCAAAGAGAGAGATAACTAATATCTCTCTTTTTTACATTATGGATTTCTCAGTAACATACTATTTACATTTAGTATCAAATATATGAATAATATCTATTACCTAGATTAGGCATAGCACTAATCTCACTTATTATTACTCAATAGAAACTTCTTTATTTTTAGCTAATATATTATATATGGAATTTGATTTTTTTAATTTTAAAACACCAAAAGATATTCAATTAGAAATTTCTAAAAATGTAAGACTTAGAAGAAAAAAGATGAAGAAGCTTTAGCTATTGCAAATAATATAAAAAAATAGTTGAAAAAAATTTGAATATTTTTTTGAAAAAGAATTCTGATACTATCTAATTTCTTATTGACTTTTTTACTATAAATGCTATAATTATACAATCAAATATGCTGTTTTTTTAATAATAAATTACTAAAAAAATAGTACAAATAAAAAATATAGTTTAAAAGGGAGGAAAGATTATGAGTTTATTAGTTTCTTTTATTTTAGTACTTGCAGCTCTAGTTATAGGAGAGATAATTTCTACAAAAACAAAAGCTATCATTCCATCAGTTTTTATAACTGCAGTACTTTTTTTAGTGGGATATTGGACAATATTTCCAGCAGATATCATTGCTAAGGCAGGATTTTCCACAAATATAATTTATCTATCTATGTATTTTTTGATAACTCATATGGGTACTATGCTCAGTGTTAGAGAGTTAATTGCACAATGGAAAACACTAGTTATATCTATATTTGGAATCTGTGGTATCTGTATTGGTACTCTTTTACTAGGACAACTTTTCTTTTCTTGGGATATGCTAGTAGTTGCTACTCCGCCACTAACTGGAGGAGTTGTTGCATCTATAATTATGTCTGAAGCTGCAAAAGCAAAAGGATTAGAAACATTAGCTGTACTAGCTGTAGGTATGTATGTTATGCAAGGATTTGCTGGATATCCACTTACTGCTATTACTTTAAATATGGAAGGAAAAAGATTAGTTGAAAAATTTAGAAAAGGGGAGCTTCAACTTATAAAAAAAGATGAAAATACAACTGTAGAGAAAAAACTTATACCACCTATTCCTAAAAAATTTCAAAGTACTTATGTATTTTTACTACAACTAGGAATTTTATCTCAAATTAGTCTTTTTATAGCTAACCTTACTAACAAGGCAGTATCTGAATTTGTTATCTGTTTAGTTGTTGGAGCTATAGCTGCTGAACTTGGATTTATTGAGAGAAAACCACTTAATCTATCAGGAACTTTTGGTTTCTTTATGACTGGTCTAATGGCTTTTATCTTTGGTGGTCTTGCACAAGCTACTCCTGAGATGATAAAAGAGTTAATTGTTCCATTTATAGGAATTATCGCTTTTGGAGTTATAGGTTTAGTAGTTCTTTCTATCATAGCAGCAAAAATATTTAAAGAGTCTATTCCTATGTCAATAGCCATATCTTTAAATGCACTATATGGTTTCCCAATTAACTATACACTAACTAATGACGCTGCTAAAGCCATTGGAAAAACAGATGAAGAGGTGGAGTTTTTAATAGAGTCAATGTTGCCAAAGATGTTAATTGGAGGATTTGCTTCTGTTACTATTATTTCAGTTGTTATTGCTGGAGTATTTGCTAAAATGTTATAGAACTAAGGGGGAGAAATATGAATATTAAAGAATTAGCAGAAAAAAATAGAGATTATGTTATCAATCTAAGAAGGGAATTTCATCAAATTCCAGAACCTAGCCTAGAGGAATATGAAACTTCTAAAAGAATCCAAGAAGAATTAGATAAAATGGGGATAAAATACAAAGTAGTAGCTAAAACTGGTGTTGTTGCTGAAATAGGTGGAAAACAACCTGGAAAAGTAGTAGCTCTTAGAGCTGATATTGATGCATTACAAGTTACTGAATGTACTGGTGTAGACTATGCCTCTAAACATCCTGGTATGATGCATGCTTGTGGACATGATGGACATGCTTCTATGCTATTAGGTGCTGCTAAAATTTTAAAAGAAATTGAAGGAGATATCAAAGGAACTGTTAAACTTTATTTCCAACCTGGGGAAGAGGTTGCACAAGGTGCTAAACTTATGTTAAAAGAGGAACCTTTAAAAGGAGTAGCAGATGGATGCTTTGCTATACACCTTTGGGCTGATATTCCAGTAGGTAAAATCTCTATAGAAGAGGGACCTAGAATGGCATCAGCTGACCTTTTAAAAATAGAGATAAAAGGAAAGGGAGGACATGGCTCTCTACCTCATCAAGCTATAGACTCAGTAGTAGCTGGTTCTGCAGTTGTTATGAATTTACAATCTATAGTTAGTAGAGAGATTAGTCCTCTAGAATCTGCAGTTGTTACTATTGGTTCTTTCCAATCTGGAACTAGATTCAATGTCATCTCCAATCAAGCTACATTAGAAGGAACTGTTAGAACATTTAGTAAAGAAACTTGTAAAAATATAGAAAACGCAATAAGAAGAATTGTAAAATCTACTTGTGAAGCTTATAGAGCGGAAGGAGAGGTATTCTATACTTATGGAACTACCCCTGTAATCAACGATACAACTTGTTCTAAAGTAGCTGAAGGAGCTGTAGAAAAATTACTAGGTAGAGAGGGAGTAGCAAAATTTGAAAAGATTACTGGTGGAGAAGATTTCTGTTACTTCTTAGATGAAGTTCCTGGAGTATTAGCCTTTGTAGGAATAAACAATCCTGAAAAAGCAGCTAACTATCCACATCACCATGAAAAATTTAATATGGATGAAGATGGCTTAGTATATGGTATGGGATTATATGCTCAATTTGCCATAGATTTCTTAAATAAATAGTAAAAAAAGGGTAGGATGCTTTCCTGCCCTTTCTTATCCATCTACTTTTAAATTATTAATTAAAAGAAGAGAATCTTCTTTTCTTTCTAAAAGCTTTAATTCTTTTAAATATTGTATATCTCTATCTATTGTTCTTTTAGTTATATTTAGTTTTATAGCTAATTCTTCAATTGTTATTTCAGAGTTTTCAGATATAATTTCTAAAATTTTTAATAACCTTTCTCTTCTTTTTTTGGTTTTTACATCTATTTTAATATTTTGAACGACATTTTGAACGACATTTTGAGAATTTTTTTTATTTAAAAAGTTATCTTTAATATATAGTCTTGTTATAAAATAATTTCTATTCTCATCAGTTTCAAATTCTGGTTTTGGTGATCCATTTTTTTCCAATGCTCTTAATATTTTTCCAAATCCAGTATTTCTTCCCTCAGTTAAATGTAATTCCTTTAAAAACTCTCCTATTCTACGGTTTCTATATCTTCTATTTACTACCCGATAGTTTCTTAATCCCTCTATTGTTATAGAACGATCTGGTCCAGGAAAACTTAATATCTCTATCTTATCTGGTTCTACTCTCACTTCAATTGGTTCTCTTACATCATATCCTTTATGATAAACAGCATTTGCTAAGGCTTCTTCTATTGCTGCAAAAGGATAATTGTAATATCTATCACTTTCAGCCCTATCTGGAAATTTAATGATTTCTTCCTTAATTATATTATTTTGTATATATCTCAAGGCATCTTGTAACTGTTGATCTAAAGGTCCTTTAAAAATTTTCTCAATTATTTTATCTCCACCAACTCCATCTGGAAATTCTACAACTTCTATTTGTGTATATGGAAAAAATTTATCTGGTTCCATATTAAAAAATAGTAATCCTATATTTTTAGGTTTTCTATATTCTGGGAGAGTATTTACTATTCCCATATTTTGACAAATACTATAGAACTCTTCATTTTCTATGCTATTTATTAAAGAACTTTTTACCTTTGTTAAATAGCTTTTTATTAAAGTTACATTTAAATCCTCTAATTCTGATTGTTGATTTACTCTATCATCAAAAGGTATTTTATTTGCTAGAGAATATAGTAGATTCTCTTCACTTAAAGATGGCATAATTGTACTAGCCATTCCTCTTATATATGGTATTTTCTCTGTACTTGCAGTCGCTTTTCCATTACTATAAGTAAAGCTTTTAGGAGATTTATATGGTCTTAAATCTCCTCCTGGAGCCCAAATTACTATTAGTTTTCTTTCTTGAAAATCTACTACTTCTACAACTGGCAAATACTCTGGTTGTATCATTTTACATTTATTCAATAGATCTTTTAATATATCATCTACTTTATCAATTGGTATGCCCTTTATTGGAAATTTTGGACGTCCATTTTCTTCCTCTACTCCTAATATTAAATATCCTCCACCCCAATTATAATATCATTAGCAAAAGCACAAATTGTTTTTAAAGAAGCTTCTGGCTTCCAACTTTCCTTAAACTCTATTCTAGCCCACTCTACAACATTTCCAGAAAGTAATGTATTTATATTAGTTGGTAATCCCATTTTTATCTCCATTCTTTTTATTTTATTATAACATTTACTTTCTATTTTTTAAAGATAATACAGATAAATAAAAAAGGGTAGGATACTTTCCTGCCCTTTCTTTTACATATTAATTTACTTTATAACATTCATTTTTATAGCTTTGAATTTACAAGTATCAAAACAGATTCCACATCCTACACATTTTTCAGTGATTACATGGTGTTTTTCTTTTACAGCTCCTTCAATAGCTCCTACAGGACACTTTCTAGCACAAGCTGTACATCCCTTACAATTCTCTTCTATAATCTCAGCTTTCTTAGGTTCTACATCACTAACAATAGCTTTTGTAGGACATTTAGTAGCACAGATTCCACAAGAGATACATTTAGCTGGATCTATCTTAGCTAAGTTATTTTCAACTGTAATAGCTCCTACTGGACAGTTCTTAGCACAAATTCCACATCCTATACAAGCTGTAGTACAAGCTTTTTTAGCTGCTGCTCCTTTTTCTTTAGAAGAGCAAGTAACAGTTACTTTTTTACTTTGTGGTAACATAGCTATTACTTTCTTTGGACAAGCTTTTTGACAAAGTCCACAAGAGATACATTTATCTTCATCAACTTCAGCTATACCTTTCTCATTTACTTTGATAGCCTCTACTGGACAAACTTTCTCACAATCTCCATGTCCTAAACATGAATATACACAAGATTTATCTCCACCAGCATAAAGCATCATAGCAGCACAAGTTTGTAACTCTCCATCAAATTTATATATCTTAGTAGTTCTAGTATTATCACCTTGACATAGTACTCTAGCTACAACTTTTTCAGAAGAAACATCTACTGATGCTCCCATAATCTCTCCAATTTTAGCTGCTACAGCTGCTCCACCAGGTGCACATAATGACATTGGTGCTCCTTGTTCTACTATTGCAGCTGCATATCCAGAACATCCTGGAAATCCACATCCTCCACAGTTTGCCCCTGGAAGAATTCCACTGATTGCTTCTATTTTTGGGTCTACTTGCACTTCGAATTTAATAGAAGCAAATGCAAGGAATAGTCCCATAGCAAGTCCTGTTAACCCCAACACAATGGCTGGTATTAATACTGCCTCCATATTAACCTCCAATAATTTTTATATTTGCATACCACTGAATCCCATAAATGCCATAGCAAGTAATCCTGCACAGATAAAGGCAATAGGAATTCCTTTGAATGGAGCTGGAATTGCTGAATACTCTATTCTTTCTCTGATTCCAGCAAGTAAAACTAATGCTAGTGAGAATCCCACTGCAACTGCAAAACCATTTACAACAGTTTCAATAAAGTTATATCCCTCTTGAATATTGATGATGGCAACTCCTAGCACTGCACAGTTTGTAGTGATAAGAGGTAGGAAAACTCCTAGTGCTTTATATAGTGATGGTGATGTCTTAGCAATAGCCATTTCAACAAATTGAACTAATGCTGCAATTATCAGAATAAAAGCAATAGTTTGAAGATATCCCAATCCAAATGGAGCTAATAAAAAATGATAAACAAGCCAAGTAACTGCAGAAGCAATAGTTATAACGAATGTTACAGCCATTCCCATTCCTAAAGAAGCATCAACTTTTTTAGATACTCCCATAAATGGACAACATCCTAAGAACTTAGCAAAAATAACGTTATTTATAAATATTGAACCAATAATTATACTGAATAAACTACCAAAACTCACGATTATCCCTCCTTACTCTTTTTCATTTCAAGATAGTTAAGGAAAGCTTTTATAAAGGCAATAGTAATAAATGCCCCTGGAGCTAAGATAAATATAAGAGCTGGTGAATAAGATTCAGGTGTTACTCTTATACCAAATACAGTTCCGTTTCCTAAAACTTCTCTAATCATTCCTAATACTGTTAATGAAAGAGTAAATCCAAGTCCTGAACCAATACCATCTAAGAAAGATGCAAATACACCATTTTTAGATGCAAAACTTTCAGCTCTTCCAAGTACAATACAGTTAACAACGATAAGAGGAATAAATAGTCCTAGTACTTTATATAAGTCTGGAGTATATGCCTCCATTACCATTTGAACTATAGTAACTAGTGATGCAATTATCATAATATATGCTGGTATTCTTACTTGTGATGGTATTACACTTTTAAATGCAGATATCAATAAGTTAGAACAAGCAAGAACTGCAATAACAGCAAGTCCCATTGATAATCCGTTCATAGCTGAACTTGTAACTCCAAGTGTAGGACATAATCCTAAGAATAATACAAATATAGGGTTTTCTTTAAAAATTCCTGATATTATTATTTTTCCATAATTAGTTTTCATTATTTACTCACCCCAGTTTCATAAGCTTTTAAAGCTCTGATAAGTCCTGTGTAAACAGCAGTTGGAGATATAGTAGCTCCTGCAAAAGCATCCACAGATTTATTAAACTCGTAAGATGAATCTTTTCCAATCCAGTGGTCTTGCCACTCAATTCCAGCAACTTTAGCTCCTAATCCCGGAGTTTCAGCTTGGTTTGTAACTCTTACTCCTGCAATTTTACCATCTAAAGTTACTCCTAAGATAAATGTTATATCTCCAGCATATCCTGGCTGAGCAACAGTTGTAACATATCCTACTTTATTTCCATTAGCATCATATCCAGGTACAAATTCTAATCCTTCAGCTGTAACAACTTCATCTGCTTTAAATTCATTTGCTGCTGTTAAAACTTGTCTTTTTGCTTCATTTTGAGCTTTTTCATTATTTTGTGCAATAACTGTTTTTGTAAAATCATTTACTAATCCTAATACTCCAGCTGAGACTGCAGCTATTACTAATAGAACTAGTCCATAGTGTACAAATCTATTTTTCATTAGCTTTCACCTCACCAAATTTTTTAGGTTTAGTATATCTATTGATTAGAGGTACAACTCCGTTCATAATTAAGATAGAGTATGCAACTCCTTCTGGATATCCACCTTTCATTCTAATCATTGATATTAGAAGTCCTAAAAGTAATGCATATATAATCTTTCCTTTTGGAGTATGTGGACTTGTAACCATATCAGTAGCCATATAGAAAGCTCCTAAGAAAAGTCCTCCTGAAAGGATATGCATTAATGGGTCTCCACCCATTGCCCAAGTTAATACAAATACTGTACCAATTATTATTGCTGGTACTTTCCAATCTATTTGTTTTTTATAGATTAGGTAAATTCCACCTATCAATAATGCAAGTGCTGAAGTTTCTCCTAGACATCCTCCCATTCTTCCTATGAAAGCTTGAACATATTGGTTTCCACCTTCTAGTAGAGCTGAGTCTAATGAGATTCCTCTCTTCATAGCATCAAGTACTGTTGCTCCAGCTTTTCCATCATAAGCAAATGTAGTGATAGCTACTGGCCAAGAAGCTTGTACAAATGCTCTTCCTACTAATGCAGGGTTAAATACATTGTGTCCAAGTCCTCCAAATACCATTTTTCCAAGTCCAATAGATACTACACAACCTACAACTACATATTGTAATGGCATAATAACTGGAATTACAAATGAAAATAATATTCCTGTGATGATAGCACTTCCATCAAATATAGATGGCTCTTGCCCCATTACTTTTTGACATAAATACTCAGTAACCATACAAGTAAGTATTGATACTGCTGTTACTATAAATGCTCTTATACCAAATACATAAACAGCAAATAAGAATGCTGGTATTAGTGATATAATTACATCATACATTACTTTTTCAACTGTTTCTGATGTTCTTATATGAGGTGATGGCCCCATTTTCAAAATATTAGTCACTTTGCCCTCCTGATAACTCAATAACAATTTCTGTTATCTTTTAATTTACTTTTTCATTGCTCTTAATTTTGATTTTCCTATTTTTATAGCCTCTGTTAATGGTCTGTTAGCAGGACAAATATATGCACAAGAACCACACTCAATACAATCCATTAAATTATATTGTCCTAGTTGTTCCCATTGCTCAAATGATGCAAGTCTTGCAAACATAAGTGGCTCTAATCCCATAGGACATGCTTCTACACATTTTCCACAACCTATACAAGGTCTTGTTTTATATGGGTTAGTTTCTTCTTTCGTAAGAGCTAATAATCCAGATGTTCCTTTAATAACAGGAGCTTCTTCAGAGAATTGAGCCATTCCCATCATTGGTCCTCCCATTACTAGTTTATCTACAACTTCTCTATTTACTCCACAATAGTCTAAAATATATGAAAATGGTGTTCCTATTGCTACTTTTACATTTTTAGGATTAGCTATTGCTTTTCCAGAAACTGTAACTACTTTCTCAATTAGTGGAATTCCATTTACAATACCATCATAGATAGCTGCTGCTGTTCCTGTATTTTGTACTACAACTCCTACAGCTGATGGAAGTTTTCCAGATGGAACTTGTCTATCTAAAACAGCTTTTATAAGTTGTTTCTCTCCTCCTTGAGGATATTTTATTTTTAACGGTGCTATCTCAATACCAGTACCTTCTGCTGCCTTTTTCATAGAAGCAATAGCTTCAGGTTTATTTTCTTCTATTCCTACTATAGCAGTATTTACTCCTAATATTTTCTTAATAATTTTTATACCATTTATTATTTTTTCTGGATGTTCTAACATAAGTCTGTTATCTGAATTAAGATAAGGCTCACACTCTGCTCCATTTAATAATAATGTATCAATTTTTGCATCTGCTGGAGGATTTAATTTGATATGAGTAGGAAAACTTGCTCCTCCTATTCCTACTATACCCTTCTCTCTTATCATAGCAAGTAAATCTTTTTTATCAGCAGTTTCCCAATTTTCTATTTTTGGTAATTCTGCCCAAGTATCTTGCTCATCATTTTCAATCATGATAGTTTTTATTCTTCCCATTAAAGGAAAAACATGCTCTTCTATCTTTTTGATTGTTCCACTTACTGGGGAATGAATAGGTGATGACATAAAAGCTTGAGAATCAGCTATTTTTTGTCCTTTTAAAACCTTATCACCAATTGCTACAAGTGGATCTAATGGTGCTCCTATATGTTGTAATAGTGCTACATACAACATTTTTGGTGCTTTTAATTCTTCAACAGCCATATTTTCTGTTTGAACTTTATTTTCAGGCGGATGAACTCCTCCTCTGAAACCAAAAAATTTCATAATAAATCTCCTTTCTTTTTAAAGTTAACTGTTACTAAACTAAGTTTACCACATTTATCACTAATTCTCAATATTTTTTAGAAATTTTTTTAATTACTTTTTGTTATATTTCTGCATTATTTTTCCCATTTCAATATCTTGAATAATATCAATTGCGCATTTACTTGCATTTTCTATCATCATTGTAACCTCTTCTTGTTCACTTTTACTAAACTGTCCCAATACAAAGTCAATAGTATTATCTTTTGGTTTCCCTATTCCACATTTTATACGTAAAAATTCATCTCCTAAGTGAGAAATAATAGATTTTATTCCATTATGTCCACCAGAACTTCCCTTCTCTTTTACTCTTAATTTTCCAACTGGAAGATCCATATCATCATAAATTACAACTAAATCAGTTTTAGGATTTAATTTATAGAAATTTATTACTTCTATTATTGAATTTCCACTAAGATTCATAAAAGTTTGTGGTTTTAGAAAAAGAACTTTTTCTCCATCAATATTTTTCTCACTAATAAGCCCTTGAAATTTTTCCTTTTCGTTTGTTATACTAAGCTCTTTCTGAAGATGGTTTATCACTTCAAATCCTATATTATGTCTTGTTTTTTCATATTTATTTCCTGGATTTCCCAGCCCTACTATCAACTTCATTCTTTACTTCTCCTTTTAACACTCTGCATTAAATGTAAATTTTGCAAGTCCTCCTAATGAGGTTTCTTTATATTCCTCTTTTAAATCCTTTCCTGTTTCTCCCATAGTTTTTACAACTTGGTCAAAAGTTACTTTATGTTTTCCATCTGTATATAAACTATATGCTGCTGCATCTAAAGCTCTTGCTGCAGCTGCTGCATTTCTTTCTATACAAGGTACTTGTACATAACCTCCTACTGGGTCACAAGTAAGTCCTAAGTGGTGCTCTAATGCCATCTCTGCTGCATACTCTATCTGAGCTAATGAACCTCCAAGTAAGAAACATGCCATAGCTGCTGCCATTGAGCAAGCTGAACCTACCTCTGCTTGACATCCACCCTCTGCTCCAGAAATAGTAGCGTTCTCTTTTATAAGATTTCCTATAAGTCCTGCTATTGCTAAGCTTTTTAAAATTTCATCCTCTTGTAAGTCATACTCTTCTCTAAGAGCATATAAAAGTCCAGGTACAACTCCACAAGCTCCACATGTTGGAGCAGTTACAACCTTTCCTCCACCTCCATTTTCCTCTGATACAGCTAAAGTATAAGCAAATATTCTTCCTAAAAATCCACCTCTACTATGATTATTTCTAGCCTTTCTATAGAAATTTGAAGCTTTTCTTGGATATTTAAGTGTTCCAGGTAGTACTCCAGTAGTATTAATTCCTCTTTCTACTGCCTCTTTCATAGCTTCCCAAATCTCTTTTAAAAATTCAAATATCTCTTTTCCTTCACACTCTACAACATATTCCCATAACTCTTTTTGATTATCTTCACACCATTTTTTTATCTCATCCATAGAGTTTAGTTGATATATAGCTTGAGCCCCTTTTCTTTCTTGATAGTGCTCCATTATTGTTCCTCCACCAACAGAGAATACCAACCACTCATCTATTTGATTATTATCTTTATCAAAAGCTTTAAATAACATTCCATTAGTATGATATCTATGAACTACCTCAGGTTTCCATAATATATCTGTTGGAATAGGTTTCATAGTTTCAATTATTATCCAATCTGTCAAATGTCCTTTTCCTGTTAAAGCTAATGAACCATATAGTTCTACTTCAAATCTTGCCGCATTTGGATTTTTAGCTTTAAATTTTTTTGCTGCCCTCTCTGGTCCCATAGTATGCGAGCTTGATGGTCCATTTCCAATTTTAAATAATTCTTTTAATGTATCCATTTATATTCCCCCTCCATTTTATCTTAAAAGAGAGTAGCTAAAACTCTCCTAAGTTTTTACTACTCTCTAATTTCACTACTGTCTTATCTCTCCATTATAATCTTTAGAGATAGTTGCAAGTATCTTCTCAATTGCACTATTTATCTCTTTTTCATCTAAAGTTTTTTCTTTATTTCTTAAAACTATACTTATAGCAACAGACTTCTTATTAGCTTCTATTTTATCTCCTTCATATACATCAAATATATCTATCTTTTCTATTATAGGAGACACTTTTTTCAAGCTTTCTATCATATTACCTACAAGTACATCTTTAGAAAGAACAATAGCTAAATCTCTAGTAACCTCTGGATATTTTACTATTTTCTCATATTTATTAGAATTTTTCATATATTTTACACATTTAGTTAAATCTATCTCTGCAATATATACTCTCTCTCTCTTTATTTCCATCTTCTCTTGAATATCTGGATGAATCTCTCCAAATACTCCAATTATATCATTACCTATTTTTAATTCAGCACTTCTTCCAGGATGGAAATTAGAATTAGAACTTCTTTCTAACTTATGTCTAGCTATTCCCATATATTCCATAAGCTTTTCTACATAACCTTTAATAGTATAGAAATCATATGCTTCTGGTTTTGGATTCCATAGTGTTCTCTCTGGTCTTCCAGCAAGTCCTATACAAACTCTTAAATCTTCATTTGCTAACTCTTCTGCTGGTGAAAATACTCTCGATACTTCACAGAATCTTAAATCAAATTGGTTTCTATTTATGTTATCTCTTATGTTTGAAAGTACACTCCACATAAGTGTTGGTCTTAATATTGCCATATCTTCACTTAAAGGATTTTTTATCTCTATTACTCTCTCTTTTATATTTAAAATATCCACTACATTTTTAGGAATAAATGAGTAGTTGATAACTTCTTGAAGTCCAATCTCTCTTAAAATTTCTTTTGTATTATCTATTAAATCTATATTCTCAGCTTTTTTACCAGCTTGAATATTTTCTATTGGCATTACTGGCTCTATATTTTCAAAACCATACATTCTTATTATCTCTTCATAGATATCAGCAGTTCTTGTTAAATCCCCTCTATATGTAGGTGGAATTACAACTAATGTATCTTGCGATAGTGTTCTTATTCCTAATCCTAAATTACTTAAAATCTTTCCTACTACATCTGGAGAAAGTTCTTTTCCTATAAATTTATTTAATTTTTCTAAGCTCAATGGAATCTCATATTTTTGTGGTTTTTCAATATATTTATCTATTGCACCATCTAATATCTCTCCATTAGCAATTTCAGCTATCAATGCCATAGCTCTTTCACTTGCATCTGGAATTCCCTCTATGTCTATTCCTCTTTCATTTCTATATGAAGAATCTGTTGAAATTCCTAATCTTCTTCCTGTTTTTCTAATATTTTCTGGTGTAAAATATGCTACTTCCAAGAATATATTTTTTGTTTCAGAAGTTATTTCTGTTCCTATTCCTCCAATTATTCCTGCTATTGCAATAGCTTTTTCATCATCTGCTATTACTAACTCTCCATTAGTTAACTCTCTTTCAACTCCATCAAGAGTAGTAATTTTTTCTCCCATTTTAGCTTCTCTTACAACTATACTTCCATTAGCTACTTTATCTAAGTCAAAAGCATGCATAGGTTGATTATATTCAAACATAACAAAGTTTGTTATATCTACTACATTATTTATAGGTTTTAATCCCATAGCTCTTATTCTCTTCTTTAACCACTCTGGAGACTCTCCTACAGTAACATTTCTTATTACTCTTCCCATATATCTTTTACATCTATCTTTATCATCTATATTTACTTTTGCCACTTTTGTAGTAGGATCAATAGCCTCAGTATAAGTAACTGATGGGTATTTTACTTTTCTTCCATAATAAGCTGCTATCTCCCTTGCTATTCCTATATGTGAAAGACAATCAGGTCTATTTGGAGTGATTTCAAGTTCAAATATTACATCATCTAAACCTGCATATTTTCTATATTCCACACCTATTGGAGCATCTTCTGGAAGGATTATTATTCCATCTCCATCCTCTCCTATTCCAAGCTCAACTTGAGAACAAAGCATTCCAAATGATTCTACATCTCTTATTTTACTCTTTTTAATTTTAAAATCTCCAGGAAGTACAGCTCCTATTTTAGCTACTACTACTTTATCCCCTAATTTATGATTTGGAGCTCCACATACTATTTGTAATGGCTCTTCCTCTCCTATATTTACTTTTACAAGTGTTAACTTATCAGAGTTAGGGTGTTTTCCATACTCAACTATATGCCCTATTACTACATTATCAAGTCCTTTTCCTTGAATATCTATGGCTTCAACTTCTTGACCTATCATAGTTAAGGCATTATCTAACTCTTTTATATCCTCTTTTATATCTACATACTGTTTTAGCCAGTCTAAAGAAATTAACATTATTCTCCTCCAGAATTACTTAAATTGTTTTAAAAATCTTACATCATTTTCAAAGAAAGCTCTTAAGTCATTTATTCCACGTCTTAACATAGCTACTCTTTCTATTCCCATTCCAAAAGCAAATCCACTTACTTCATCTGGGTCATATCCAACAGCCTTTAGAACCTCTGGGTCTACCATTCCACAACCCATTATTTCTACCCAACCACTATCTTTACACATTCTACAACCTTTTCCTTTACATACAGCACATTGAATATCTACCTCTGCAGATGGCTCTGTAAATGGGAAGAAGTGTGGTCTAAATCTAACTTCTGTATCTCCAAACATTTTCTTTAATGACTCTGTTAATATTGCTTTAAAGTTTGCAAATGATATATTCTCTCCTATCATAAGTCCTTCCATTTGATGGAACATAGGTGTATGAGATATATCATAGTCTGGTCTATATACTTTACCTGGGCATATCATTCTAAATGGTGGTTTATGCTCTAACATATATCTTACTTGTACTGGTGATGTTTGAGTTCTTAAAACAACATCATCATTTATATAGAATGTATCTGTAATATCTCTTGATGGATGAGTATCTGGTATATTTAAAGCATCAAAGTTATACTTTACTAACTCTACCTCTGGTCCATCAGCTACATCAAATCCCATTTCTATAAAAATCTCTTTCATAAAATTCATTGTCTCTGTAATAGGATGAGTAGTTCCTAATACATTTCTCTTTCCTGGAAGAGTTATGTCTATTACCTCTTCAGCTAATCTTTTATTTTTTTCTTTTTCTTTTAATTCACTATTTTTATTTTCTAGTGCTGAATTGATAAACTCTCTAAGTTCATTAACTAATTGACCTACAACTGGTCTTTCTTCAGGAGTAAGATTTTTCATTCCTTTTGAAATCTCTGTCAATTCCCCTTTTTTTCCAAGTAATTTTACTCTAATCTCTTCTAATTCTTGTAAAGATTCTGCTTTTTCAATATTTAATCCAGCAGTTTCTTTTAGCTGTGCTACCTTTTCTTTCATTTTTCCTCCCTAGTTTAAAAGGCTTTTATATTTTAAAATTTTTATATACTTTTATGATAAAACTGGAATTTGCCTCCATCTATTTCCAATATACCATATTCTCTCCCATATACAGCTCCTGGATTAAATAGTGTAATTCCATTTTTTGAAAACAGATATTGAATATGAGTATGACCAAATATAACAATATCACATCCTAATAATTTTCCTCTCTCCTCTATTGAGATATAATTATATTTTACTCTGTATTCATGACCATGAGCCAGAAGGATTTTTAATCCCTCCAGCTCAAATACCATCTCATCATCATATTTTCTATCAAATATATCACAATTTCCACGTACTATATAATACTTAGAATTTGGACATACAAAGGAAAGCTCCTCTCCATCTTTGCTATGGTCTCCAGCACAGATAACAACATCTGGTTTCTCTTTTTCATATATTCTTATAAGTGTGTCTAATCTTTGATGTGAATCTGAAATTACCAAAACTTTCATCTTTACTACCTAATTTTATCCTATAAATATAGGTGCCTTTCCTTTTTCTAATAATTTTATACCATTTTTTCCTATAATTTTTTCAAAGAAATAGCTTTTACTTAAATTTCCCATAATAAATAGATCCGCTTCATCTACTCTCTTTAATACATCTTCATAGTTATTTGTTGTTAGTTCTTCATGAATAACCTCTTTTTCATGCCCTACTAAATAATCTACTAACATATTATCTTCTATCTCTTTATTAATTACAAAAGATGAAAATCTCTTAATTTCTGGGAAAAGACTTATAAAATGATTGCAACTTCTATTGACTTTAACTCCATTATCATTACCAATAACTATATTTTCCATTGAACTCAATGGTCTTTCACCAATTAACAACATTGATTTATAATTTCCTTTTAATATATTTATCTCTTTTTCAGTCAATATATCATTTTTTCCCATAACTAATAAATCGCATCTTTTCATATGCTCAGTTACTACTTCTGCTACATCTCCTATATCAACACACAATTCAGCATCTATATTTTTTTCTTTCAATACTTCTTTTATCCCTTGTATTTCTGCTTGCTCTATCTCTTCCCAACCATGAGATATAAATGGTGCTCTTCCAGCTAACATAAGTCCATCTGTTGCTGACATAAGTTTCTCTCTAGCTATATCCTTTACATAAAGAGGGTATATTTTAAATCCTAGTTCCTTCTCTAAGAAAGCTGCACTTTCAGCTAAGCTTCCTCTTTCTATTTCATTTCCAAATAAAACTAATGCTCTTCTCATATATATCACCTCATTTTAGTATATGAAACAATAACTATTCTACTGTTTCTTCTATTATTTCTTCGTCTGAAATTTCTATCTCATCTGAAGTTACTTCCTCGCTAAAAGATGCTATATTCTCTGCCTGTTCATCTTCATTTTCTTCTGATTTTACTCTTGTTATAGAAACAACTTTCTCATCTTTACCATGAACCTTCATAATAATAACTCCTTGAGTTGCTCTACCGTATAGCACTATATCATCTACAGCTATTCTAATAACTACTCCTGAAGAAGTAATAGCCATTAACTCTTCATCAGTAGATACAGATAAAACTGATACAACTGAACCTGTCTTAGCACTACATCTTAAATTAATAACTCCTTTACCAATTCTAGATTGTAGTGGATATTCATCTATTTTTGTTCTCTTACCATAACCATTTTCTGTAATAGTTAAAATACTACTATTTTCTATATCTTTTATAAGAAGAGCTGATACAACTGTATCTCCTTCTCTCAATGTAAGACCTTTTACTCCCATAGTGTCTCTACCTGTAGCTCTCAACTCTTCACAACTAAATCTTATAGAATATCCTGCCTGTGTAGCTATCAATAACTGTTCATTTACTATATCCTCTATAAGTCCTACATATATTATATCATCATTCTCTTTTAATTTAATAGCTTTCAATCCTGAACTATTAATATTTTTAAATTCACTTAGGTTAGTCTTTTTAACTGTTCCATCTTTAGTTACAAATATAACCTCATTCTCATTTGAGAAATCTCTAGTTTTTATAATAGCTCTAATCTTTTCATCTGTCTTAAGATTTATTATATTTCCTATCAATCTACCTCTAGACTGTTTAGAAGTCTCAGGAATCTCATATACTTTTATATTATATACTCTTCCTTGGTTTGTAAATATCATAAGTGTATCTAGGTTCATAGCTGACTCTATATTCTCTACAAAGTCATCTTCTACTGTATTTTGGCTAGCTACTCCTCTTCCACCTCTTTTTTGAGCCTTATATTTACTTAGCTCCATTCTCTTTACATAACCTTTATTTGTAAATGTAAGTATTACCTCTTCATCTTTTATTAAATCCTCTGGATTTATCTCTTTTCTCTCTTTTTCAATAACTGTTCTTCTATCATCATCATACTTATCTTTTAACTCTTGAAGCTCAGTTTTCATTATCTCATATATTTTTGAATCATTAGCTAGAATCTCCCTCAATTCTGATATATATTTTTCTATCTCTTGATACTCTGCTTCTACTTTATCTCTTTCAAGTCCAGTCAATCTTTGTAGCTTCATATCTAGTATAGCTCTAGCTTGTATATCAGTAAATCCATATTTTTCTACTAATTGCTCTCTAGCTTGATTTCCATCTGTAGCAGCTCTAACTAATTCTAGTATTCTATCTATATTATTTAAAGCTATTCTATATCCTTGTAAAATGTGAGCTCTTTTTTCAGCTTTATCTAAGTTAAATTGAGTTCTTCTTGTAATTACTTCAAATCTATGTTTAATATACTCCTCTATTATCTGCTTTAAGTTTAATACTCTTGGAGTATTATTTACAAGGGCAAGCATTATTATTCCAAATGTACTTTGTAAATCTGTATATTTATAAAGTTTATTTAAAATAAGCTCTGGTTCTTCACCTTTTTTAAGTTCTATTACAACTCTTATTCCATCTCTATCTGACTCATCTCTTAAATCAGAAATTCCAACTATCTTTTTATCCTTTACTAATTCCGCTATTTTCTCTATCAAAGTTGCTTTATTTAATTGATATGGTATTTCTCTTATTATAATATTTATTTTACCATTTTTCAACTCTTCTATCTCAATTTTTCCTCTTACTCTTACTTTACCTCTACCTGTCATATAGGCATCTTTTATACCTTTATCTCCATCTATTATTCCACCAGTAGGAAAATCTGGTCCTTTTATATACTCCATTAAGTCTAGAGGAGTAAGCTCTGGATTATCTATAAGAGCAAGTGTTCCATCTACTACCTCTCCTAAATTGTGAGGTGGTATATTTGTAGCCATTCCTACTGCTATTCCTGTTGCTCCATTAAGTAATAGATTTGGTAATTTTGCTGGTAACACTGTTGGTTCATCTAATGAGTCATCAAAGTTTTTTCTAAAATCTATTGTATTTTTATCTATATCTTCTAGAAGCTCATTACTTATCTTTGCCATTCTAGCTTCAGTATATCTCATTGCCGCTGCTGAATCTCCATCTATAGAACCAAAGTTTCCATGTCCAGAAATCAAAGGATATCTATAGTTAAAGTCTTGAGCCATTCTTACCATTGTACTATACACAGCTAAATCTCCATGTGGATGGTATTTACCTAGAACTTCTCCTACGATTCTTGCTGATTTTTTATAGGGCTTATCAAAACTCATACCAAGTTCATTCATAGCAAATAGTATTCTTCTATGTACAGGTTTCATTCCATCTCTTACATCTGGAAGAGCTCTACTTACTATAACACTCATTGAATAATCAAGGTATGATTCTTTCATTTCATCTTCTATATATCTATTATTTATATTCGACATTTGATTATTACTCCTCTTACTCTATAATTTTCCCTTCAATAGATTATACCATATAATCCAAGATTTTCATAATACACAGAATTAAATATCTAAGTTCTTTACATATTCTGCATTTTCTTCTATAAACTCTCTTCTTGGGTCTACTTTATCTCCCATTAGTTTATCAAATAGCATATCTGCTGCTCTTGCATCATCTATTGTAACTTTTAATAGTGTTCTATTTTGAGGGTCCATAGTTGTTTCCCAAAGCTGTTCTGGATTCATTTCTCCTAGTCCTTTATATCTTTGAAGAGTATATTTTTTATCCTCTCCTTCAAACGCTTCTGTTATCTCTTTTAGTTCTCTATCTGAATAAGCATATTTTATCTGTTTTCCATAAGAGATTTTATATAATGGTGGTTGTGCAATAAACACATTTCCATTGTAGATTAACTCTATCATATATCTGTATATGAACGTTAATAAAAGAGTTCTTATGTGAGCTCCATCTACGTCAGCATCTGTCATAAGTATTATTTTCCCATATCTCAATTTTTCAATATTAAAATTATCTCCAATACCTGTTCCAAAAGCTGTAATCATAGCTCTTACTTCATTATTTTCAAGTGCTTTATGAAGTCCTGCTTTTTCAACATTTAAAATCTTTCCTCTAAGAGGTAATATAGCTTGATGATATCTATCTCTACCCTGTTTTGCTGAACCTCCTGCTGAGTCCCCCTCAACTATATATATTTCACATTCTTCTGGATTTTTAGATGAACAATCTGCTAATTTTCCTGGTAAAGAACCTACTTCAAGTGCTGATTTTCTAAGAACAAGTTCTCTTGCTCTTTGTGCAGCTTCTCTTGCTTTTTTAGAATTTAATATTTTCTCTATAATAACCTTTGTATCATTAGGGTTATCCTCTAATATCATTTTTAATTGTCCACCCACAACTGTAGATACTATTCCTGTAACCTCTGAGTTTCCCAATTTTGTTTTAGTTTGCCCTTCAAATTGTGGTTGTGGAACTTTTACAGAAACTATAGCTGTTACTCCCTCTCTGATATCTGTTCCTTGAAGTTTTCCATCTTTATCTTTTAATAGTCCCTGTGCTTTTCCTACATCATTGATAATTCTTGTCAAAGCAGTTCTAAAACCTTGAACATGTGTTCCACCCTCATGTGTATTAATATTATTTACAAAAGAATATATTATCTCAGACTGATTTACTGTGTATAGAAAAGCTATCTCCACTCCTATATTATCAACTTCTCCAGTCATATAAATAGGTTCTTTTATAAGCTTTTCTGTATCTTCAGTTATTTCTCTTAAAAAGTCAGCTATTCCTCCTTCAAATTCAAAAATCTCTTTTTTAAATGGTTCTTTTCTTGAATCTGTAAGAGTTATTACTAGCCCTTTATTTAAGTAGGCTAACTCTTTTAATCTATTTTTTAAGGTATTATAATCATAAACTAAAGTTTCAAAAATCTCATGGTCAGCTTTAAATCTTACTGTTGTTCCATGTTCTTCTGTTATTCCTATCTCTTTTACTGCTTCTTCTGGTATTCCTCTATTGTATTTTTGATACCAAACTTTCCCATTTTTTCTTACTTCTACCTCTGTCCATAATGAAAGAGCATTAACTACTGAAACTCCAACTCCATGAAGTCCTCCAGATACTTTATAGTTATCATTTTCAAACTTTCCTCCAGCATGCAATACTGTCAAAACTATTTCTAATGCTGATTTTCCATATTTAGGATGGATATCTACTGGAATTCCTCTTCCATTATCTACTACCTCTATAACATTATCTGGAAGTATACTTACCTCTATATGAGTACAATACCCAGCCAGTGCTTCGTCAACTGAGTTATCTACTATCTCCCAAACCAGATGATGTAACCCTCTTTCAGAAGTTGTACCTATATACATTCCTGGTCTTTTTCTAACTGCTTCAAGTCCCTCTAGGACTGTTATATCTTCTGCTTGATAATTATTGCTCACTTTCTACCTCCAATTATATTAAAAAATTCATTACCTCTACTCATTAATGTCTGTGTTCCATAAGATGTTATATATATACTATCATCAGTTACTATAACTGTTTTTTTATTCTTTTCAGCTAAATCTACTAATCTTTTTTCTGCCAGTTGTTTTTCATAAAAGCCTTTATTCTCTTCGTTTGTAATATGTATATAATCAATAATAAGTATAATTTTTTTGCTTGGGATCAAAACTTTATTTTCTAAAAAGATATACACTACTCTTCACTTTCCTCAAACTCTTTTGAATGTATATTCTTTCCTATTTTTTTTAAATACTCTTTAGCTTTTCCATTATCTATACATACTTTACAAAACTCTTCTTCTCCCTCATAGAGCATTCCACAAACTTTACACTTTCTATATCCATGAGAAAGTAAATACTCCTCTCTCTCCATAGCTATTTTTCTTAGATATTCTATCTTTTCCATTATTCCCAAATTTCTTTTTAATGTATCAGAACTATTTAAATTTTCTAATACCTCTTCTTTTTTTATATGTTGTTCCTCTAATTTTTCTTCTTCTTTTTCCTCTTTATCCAAATACTCTTCTCTATTTTCATCAAGTTTTCCAGTTCGTATAACTATATCCTTAACTACTTCTTCATCAAAATAATTATTTATCGTTTTGATATATTTAGCTTTTTCAAGTGTCAGATGATGAATAAAAAATGTACTTTCAGCCCTAATATATAAAATTTTATCTTTTATATAGTCTGGTTGACATTTTTCACAAATTTTTCCAACAATTTTCTCCCACTCAGCCTTTAATATTCCTTCTTTCAATCTTCTACTTTTTCCTACAGCTGTATCTATCATTTCACTTATATTATTCAGCTTTTGTGTCATATACTATTTCACCACCCTCCACATAAAAATCATTTGAATCTATTCCTAAATCTCCAGTTGAACTTACTAAAACTTGTATATTTCTCTTTTCTAAATAATTTAGTATACTCTCTTTTCTATTTGAATCGAAATATGAAGAGATATCATCAATTATTAATACTGGATTTTCTTTTTTCTCACGTATTACCATATCTATCTCTGACAATTTTAAAGAGAAGATTATTGATTTCTTCTCTCCTTGTGATGCAGTAGATTTTGCCTCATGTCCATTTAAAATAAATAAAAAATCATCTTTTTGAGGACCACATAGTGAAAAACCATATCTTTTCTCTTGTGAAAAATTTTTCTTTATTTTCTCTCTTAAAAGTTTCTCAATCTCTTTTAGACTTAATTTTTTTATATTTCCTAAATGGCACTCATAACTTAAACTCAACTCTTTTTTATTATCAAAAAGTTTTCTATAATTTAGATTCAAAATTATAGATATTTTCTGGACATACTCCAATCTCTTTTCTATAACCTTAGCACCATATTTTATAAATTCATCTTCATATACCAAATACTCTGTATCCTTTGTTCTTTCTTCTTTTAAATATTTATTTCTTATCTTTAATAGCTTGTTATAATTTTTTAAATCTTGAAAATATTCACTATTAGTCTGTGCTATTTCACCGTCAAAAAAAGTTCTCCTTATAGATGGAGAACCTGTTATTAATACTATATCTTCTGGTATATATGTAACAACATTTAACTTTCCATAAAATTCATCATAGGGCACTTTTTTATTATTATAGTAATACTCTTTTTTATTATCATTAAACTTTACAGTTAGAGTCTTCTCTCCTATATTATCTCTATAAACTATATAGACTCCTGTTCTTTTAACTCCATATTTCATCATTTCATTTGCTTTAGAAGTTCTAAAGCTTTTCCCAGTAGCATTAAAATAGACCGCTTCAAGTAAGCTAGTCTTCCCCTGTCCATTTTTCCCAAAGAATAGATTGAGTTTTGGAAAAAATTTTACACTTCCATCAATTAAATTTCTAAAATTTATATAATTTATCTCTAAAATTTCCAAATCTTAATCCACCCTACTTAAAATACTAAATTACTTTACTATGAAAGTTTTTCCAGCAGCTTCAACCTTATCTCCTGGATACAATTTTTTACCTCTTCTAATTTCAATTTCTCCATTTACTTTTACATTTCCATCTATAATAAAGAATTTTGCATCTACACCTGTATCACAAATTCCAACCCATTTTAAAAATTGGTCTAATTTTATAAATTCAGTCGATATTTTTATCTCTTCCATCTTTCTTTCTCCTTAATCAAATATTATAATACAATTGATTTTATATTATACCATATTTTTATTGATTTTCCAAGTTTTCTAAGCTATCTTAATAATAAAAAAGCTCCAGAATAACTAAACCTTAACTATCCTTGAGCTTTAATAAACTTCTATATTACATTCATCTTCTCTAAAATATTTTTAAATACTTCAAAACCATATCTCAATGTATTTGGATCAAAATCAAATTTTGGGCTATGCAATGGATTTATAAATCCTTTCTCTTCATTTCTTACTCCCAATAAAAACATAAATCCTTTATTGCCATTTTGCAAATAGAAAGAAAAGTCCTCTGAGCCAGTTAATCTTATATCTCTAACAATTTGATCTTCTGGAATAGAGCTTTCAACGATTTTATATAAATCTTCTGAATTTATTACTGGAGGATAAAAAGGCATAAAATTCATATTAATTTTTACTCCGAAAGCTCTTTCTAATCCCTCATTTATACTAGTAACTCTCTCCCTTATAAATTCAATTAGAGATGTATCAATTAATCTTATTGTTCCTAAAATATTAACTTTTTCAGGAATAACATTTCTTACTTCTCCAGCCTTAAAGCTTCCTATTGTTACTATTACAGTTTTTAATGGATCAATATTTCTAGAAACTATTGATTGATAAGTTTCTACTAATTTTGCTCCAACTAATATAGAGTCTATTCCTTGATGGGGTTGAGCTCCATGACAACCCTTTCCTACTATCTCTATATCTAAATTTATATTTTGAAAACTTAATGCTCCATGGGCAATGGCTATTTTTCCCTCTTCTAATGTTGGATTTACATGCATAGCAAAGATTCCTTCAAATTTTTTATTTTTAAAAATATCTGATTGAGCTATAAATCTTGCTCCTCCTTTTCCCTCTTCCCCAGCTTGAAATATTAGCATTATTGATTTTTTTAATTCAACTCCACTATCCATTTGCTCTTTCAACCATTTAGCAAAATATAATAGATTTGTAGTATGTCCATCATGTCCACAAGCATGCATCTTTCCATTTACTTTAGATTTATATTCCACCTCATTTTCCTCTTGAAGTGGAAGAGCATCAATGTCAGCTCTAAATCCTAACCATAAATCTTCTTTCCCTTTAAATAGTGCAAGTGTACTTGTTCCAATTTCTTCATACTCTATTTCTAAATTATCTAAAAAATTTCTTATATATCTAGCTGTTTCATACTCCTCTAATGCTAATTCTGGATTTTTATGTAATTTACTTCTTGTTTCATAAAAAAAATTCTCCATAACTATTCCCCTCCTATACTTTTACTATTACATATTTAAAATTATAGTTTCTTTATATTTTTTTGTCAACAAACAAATCAAAAAAAATGTTTTTTAAACACTTGTTAAAATTAAAATTATAAAATATAAAATGAAAAAAAAATATTTTTATGTTATAATTAGAATAGATTACTTTGAAACTAGGGGGGAAAAACTATGTTTAACTTTACTTATAATATTCCTACAAAGGTATATTTTGGAGATAATCAACTTTCTAATCTTGGAAAAGAAATTAAAAAATTTGGAAAAAAAGTATTGCTTTGTTATGGTGGAGGTTCTATAAAAAAAATTGGACTTTATGGTGAAGTTATTGATGAATTAAAAAAAGAAAATCTAGAGATATTTGAACTAAATGGTATAGAACCAAATCCAAGAGTTACTTCTGTTAATACTGGAGCCAATATTTGTAAAAAAGAAAAAATAGATGTTTTACTAGCTGTAGGTGGAGGTTCAGTTATAGATTGTACTAAAGCGATTGCTGCAGCTACTTTTTATGAAGGAGATGCTTGGGATATAGTTACAAAAAAAGTACCTGTAATTAATTGTCTTCCTCTTGTTACTATTCTTACCCTTTCAGCAACTGGTTCAGAAATGGATGCTGGTGGAGTAATTAGTAACTTAGAAACTAATGATAAGATAGGAGTTGCTTCTCCTCTTATGCAACCTAAAGTTTCTTTCCTTAATCCTAAAAATACTTTTACAGTTTCTCCATATCAAACTGCTTGTGGAGCTGCTGATATACTTTCACATATTATGGAAACATATTTTAATACAACTGGAAGTATGTACATGCTGGATTGCTTTATGGAAGGAATGATGAAAACTGTTGTCAAATATGCACCTACTGCTATGAAAGAGCCTGAAAATGAAGAAGCTAGAGCTAACCTAATGTGGACTTCATCTTGGGCTATAAATGGTTTTGCTAGAGCTTGTCAAAAATGTAATTGGAGCTGTCATCCTATGGAACACCAACTTTCAGCATACTATGATATAACTCATGGACTTGGATTAGCTATCCTTACTCCTCGTTGGATGAGATATATTTTAGATGAAACTAATTCCGAAAGATTTAAAAACTTTGCTGTTTCTGTCTTTGGAATAGATAGCTCTTTGGATAATATGACAGCCAGCTTAAAAGGTATAGAAGCTTTAGAAAAATTCTTTTTTGAAGATTTAAAACTTACTAAAACTCTAACTGAACTTAACATTGATAGAACTCATTTTGATATAATGGCTGAAAAAGCTTGTGGTAATGGAGTTTTAAAAGGATTTAAAGAACTTAAAAAAGAAGATATAAAAAATATTTATGAAATGTGTTTGTAAAGATAATTAATAATAAGGGGTATTTTAAATTATGAAATTCTTTAAATGGAAAAGAAAAAAAAAGAGTAGAATCAATGAAAATGAATTAGAATGTGAAAAATTATGGGTATTTTTAACTTTAATGATGACAAGTGGATTTTATGGTGCTTTTACCTATACCATTAGAGGTGGAGTTTTCTCCAATGCTCAAACTGCAAACTTTGTTCTTTTTGCTGTTAATTTAGGTTCAGGAAAATTTTCACAAGCATTCTATTATTTAATTCCCATATCAGCATATTTTATAGGAACTATCATATCTGAAGCTATTAGTGGTCCTATAAAAAGATTACATAATATTCGTTGGGATACTATTTTAATTTTCATTGAGATAATAACCGTAACATTCTTAGGTTTCTTACCTGAAGATGCCCCTTATCAGATATCTCAAATTCTTATTAGCTTTATTTGCTCTATGCAATACAATACCTTTCAAACTACTAGAAAGGTTCCAGTTGCAACTACATTTTGTACGAATCATATAAGACAAGCTGGAAAAAGTTTTGTTAACTTTATTAAAAATGTTGATAATCAAGAGGCTAAAAATAGATTAAAAATCCATTTAGAAATGATAGGAATATTTACATTAGGAGGATTTATATCTACTATTCTCTGTCATATATTTCTAGGTAAAGCAATTCTATTTACTTTAATTCCTCTAATCATAATGCTTGTACGTTTAATTAAAAGTGATATAAAAAATAGATAATTATGTAAAATATAAGAAAATAACATAGAGAGGGAACAAATAACTATGAAAATATATGATAATATAATAGGAAAAACAAATGCTGACTTTGTTTATAAAGTTTTAAAAAGAAATATCCTAGAATTAAAACTTTTACCTGGTTCTGAAATTAAAGAACAAGAGCTTTCTCTAATTTTTAATATGAGTCGTACTCCTATACGTGAAGCTCTTCTTTTGTTAAAACATGAGGGACTTATTAAAACACTTCCTCAAAGTGGAACCTTTGTAACAAAAATTGATAAAAGTAAATTTGAAGCAGGACAAATACTTAGAGTATGTGTAGAAGTCAAGATGATACAACTAGCCTGTGAGTATTTTCCTCAAGAATATTTAGATAAATTAAAAGAAAATATAGAAAAACAAAGATTAATTCTTTCCACAACTAAAAATGCTGAAGAGTATCATAAACTAGATATTGATTTTCATAAACTTATTTTTAAAGGTATAGGTTTTCAAGAACTTTTTAAAATAACATCTAGAGAACTTTTTGATTATTTAAGAGTTAGAAACTTAAATTCTCCTGTAAAAATAAAGGATGATTATACCTTAAAAGGTCATGAACAAATATATGAAATAATTAAATATAAAAAACCTGAATTAGCTCAAGAAATTTTAGAAAAGCATTTTTGTAGATTAAAAAATAGACTTCCTATTTTAATTGAAGAATATCCAAATTATTTTATATAATTTTTAAGTTAAGAAGATATTGTGATTTTACTTACAATATCTTCTTTTTTTCCTAAAAATATATTGACATAAAAAAGATATTAAGTTATCATTTTAATATACTAATATATTAAGTTCAATTTTAATACTTAAAAAACTAAAAATAATCAAAATATATTAATGTAAGTTTTAATAATTATTAAATTAGGAGGGGAAAAAAGTATGAAATTTAGCTATTATCCTGGATGTACTTTAAAAACTAAAGCTCAAGAACTTGAAAAATATGGATTAGAGTCAGCTAAAATTTTAGGAGTAGAATTAGCAGAACAAAAAGAGTGGCAGTGTTGTGGTGCTGTATATCCATTAGGAAGTAATGAGATAGCAACTAGACTCTCAGCAGTTAGAAGTTTGGCAAGTGCTCATAGTGAAGGAAATAAATTAGTTACAATTTGTACAGCTTGTCATCATGTATTGAAAAGAACAAATGAAGACTTAAAAATTGATGAAAATTTTAGAAACAAAGCCAATAACTATCTTCAACTAGAAACAGCATATAATGGAGAAGGGGAAGTTATACATTATTTAGAAATGCTAAAAAAATATGTTGGCTTCAATAAAATCAAAGAAAAAGTTACAAATCCTTTAAATCGTAAAATTGGTGCATACTATGGTTGTATGTTATTAAAACCTAAGAAACAGATGCAAGTAGATGACCCTGAAAATCCATCTATTATAGAGGAGTTTATAGAAGCTCTTGGTGGAATCCCAGTAATTTATCCTTATAGAAATGAATGTTGTGGTGCTTATCTTGCTGTTAATAATAAAGAGCTTACTGAAAAAATGAGTGAAAAAATTATAAAATCTGCACTTGAAAATGAAGCAATAGAGATTGTTACAGCTTGCCCACTATGTAAATATAATCTTGAACTTAAAAATGAGATTTCAGTAAAATATTTTACTGAAATACTAGCTGAAGCTTTGGGAGTAAAAAAAATTAACAAGTAATTTTAAGGAGGAAAAATTGGAAAGGGAGAAAAAAACTTTTAATAAAAATAAAAAAGATATTCTTTTAGTAGAAGAAATAAGTAAAGAAAAAGTTGCAAATTGTATGCAATGTGGAAAATGTAGTGCTAGCTGTCCTGCTACTGATGGAATGGATATTCTTCCACATCAAATTATCAGATATCTTCAAATGGGAGATTTAGAATCTGTTAAAAATAGTAAAACTATTTGGACTTGTGCTTCTTGTTTTAACTGTGCATCTCGTTGTCCTAGAAATGTTGATTTATGTAAATTGATGGAAGCAGTAAGATTAACAATTATTAGAAAAAAAGATGAAAATAAACTAAAACCTGAAGATGTACCAAAGTTAATGGTGGATAAAAAAATCCCTCAACAAGCTTTTATGAGTGCATTTCGTAAATATAGCAAATAATATTACTTTATATGAGGAGGAAGAATATTGCAAAGAGTTGGAGTTTTTGTATGCTGGTGTGGAAATAATATAGCAGGAACAGTAGATGTAGAAAAAGTTGCTGAAGCTGCTAAAGATATACCAGGTGTTGTATATTCAATGAATTATCAATATATGTGCTCTGAGATTGGGCAAACAATGTTAAAGGATGCAATCAAAGAACATAATTTAACTAGAGTAGTTGTTGCTTCTTGTTCTCCAAGAATGCATGAAACAACATTCCGTAATGCTGCTGAAAAAGCTGGATTAAATCCTTACCTTGTAGAGATAGCTAATATTAGAGAACATTGTTCATGGGTTCATAAAAATAAAGAGGAAGGAACAGAAAAAGCTATCTCTCTCGTAAAAGCAGCTGTTGCAAAAGCACTTTTGAATACACCACTTGTATCTGGAGAAAGTCAAGTAGAAAAAAGAGCTTTAGTTATAGGTGGAGGAATAGCTGGAATTCAAACTGCTCTTGATATTGCAGATGCTGGATACAAGGTTGATATTGTAGAAAAGCAACCAAGTATCGGTGGTAAAATGGCTCAGCTAGATAAAACTTTCCCTACATTAGACTGTTCTGCCTGCATTCTAACACCAAAAATGGTAGATGCTTCTATGCATCCTAATATCACTTTGCATACTTATAGTGAAATTGAAGCTGTAAATGGATATGTTGGAAATTTCACAGTTTCAATTAGAAAAAAAGCTAGATATGTAGATATGGATAAGTGTACAGAGTGTGGAATCTGTGTAGAAAAATGCCCTTCAAGAAAAGCTACAAATGAATTTGAAGAAAATTTAACAAATAGAGGAGCAATATATAAAGCTTTTGCTCAAGCAGTACCAAATGTTCCAGTAATTGATACAACTCAATGTATAAAAATGAAGACAGGCAAATGTGGTATTTGTGAAAAACTTTGTATGGCAAAGGCTATAGATTTCAATCAAAAAGATGAGATTATAGAGCAAAAATATGGTGCAATAGTAGTTGCTACTGGATATGATTTAATAGATCTTTCAAAATTTGGAGAATACAGTTATGATCATCCAAATGTAATTACTTCTCTAGAATTTGAAAGATTAACTAATGCTGCTGGACCTACTCATGGAAAACTTTTAAAACTTTCTGACCATACTAAACCTAAGAAAGTTGTCTTTGTTCAATGTGTTGGTTCAAGAGATACTAGTGATAGAGGTAAACCTTACTGTTCTAAGATTTGTTGTATGTACACAGCTAAGCATGCAATGTTATTAAGAGATAAATATCCTGATATCGAGGCATACGTATTCTATATAGATGTAAGAACTCCAGGAAAAAACTTTGATGAATTCCAAAGAAGAGCAGTTGAAGAGTATGGAGTCCAATATATAAAAGGTATGGTAGGAAAAGTTTTCCCTCAAGGAGATAAACTTATGGTAAATGGAGTAGATGCTCTTACTGGTCAAACTGTTATAATAGATGCTGATATGGTAGTACTTGCCGCTGCTACTAAAGCTAAAGATGATACTGTAGCTTTAAAAAGAAAGCTTAATGTAAGTACAGATACAAATAATTTCTTTACAGAAGCCCATCCTAAATTAAAACCAGTTGAAACAGCTTCAGCAGGAATCTATTTAGCAGGAGCTTGTCAAGGACCTAAAGATATTCCTGAAACAGTAGCTCAAGCAAGTGCTGCAGCTGCAAAAGCTATAATTCTTTTAAGTAAGGACAAACTTGTAACTAACCCTTGCGTATCAGCAGTTAATACTGATTTATGTAGTGGTTGTGGACAATGTGCTGAAATGTGTCCTTATGATGCTATTACTTTAAAAATGACTGACTTAAATGACCATGGAAAAATTATAAGAAAACTTGTAGCAACAGTTAATGAAGCTCTTTGCCAAGGATGTGGAGGATGTACAGTATCTTGTCGTCCTGGAGCAATAGACTTGAAAGGATTTTCAAACAAACAAATTATGGCGGAGGTAGATGCAATATGTCGTCTATAGAAAAAGTTGAAAAAGAAGAATTCAAACCTTTAATAGTTGCCTTTTGCTGTAACTGGTGTAGTTATGCAGGGGCTGACCTTGCAGGAACTAGTAGATTGAATTATCCTGCAAATGTAAAAATCATTAGAGTTCCTTGTTCTTGTAGAGTTAATACTAACTTTATAATAAGAGCTTTTCAAAAAGGAGCAGATGGTGTAGTAATAGCTGGTTGCCACCCTGGAGATTGCCACTATTCTACTGGTAACTACTATACAAGACGTCGTTTTTCTATATTTATAAATCTTCTTGAATATTTAGGTATTGAAAAAGAGAGATTTAAAATTGATTGGATATCAGCTGCTGAAGCAAATAAATTTGCTACAGTTATGAATGAAGTTTTAGAAAATGTCTATAAACTTGGACCAAACAAAAAATTGAAGGATGGTAGATGGAAATAATGACTGAAAAAATTAGAAAGATAGCTAAAGAAGCACTTTTAAATAATAAAGTTCAGATGGTTATTGGTTGGGAAAAAGGAGATTTTTCCTTTGAATCTACTCCTGTTTTTATAACTGAAGTAGAAAAGGTAGACTCTCTTATTTTCGATAACTACTGTGTCAATAATTTAAGTAAATATCTAATAGAGCAAACTAAAAAATATGAAAAAATAGGAGTTTTCTTAAAAGGTTGTGATTCACTAGGATTTAATCAACTTTTAAGAGATAATAGAATAGAAAGAGATAAGGTTTATGTTTGGGGAATCCCTTGTTCTGGAATGCTAGATTCAAAAAATAAAAAATATACTAAATGTGAAAACTGTCTTCATCCTAATCCTGTAGTTTATGATGAGTTAATAGGAGAAGAGATTAATAATATTGGAAATCCAGAAGAAAGATTTAGAGAGGTAAAAATTCTTGAAAATATGAGTGCTGATGAAAGATATGAATTCTGGTCAAATGAATTTTCAAGATGTATCAGATGTAATGCCTGTCGTAATATATGCCCAGCATGTAGCTGTGTAAAATGCATCTTTGACAATGATGATATCAATGTATTAGGAAAGGCTAATATTGAAACTGAAACTAGTTTTTTCCATTTAACTAGAGCTTATCATGTTGCAGGAAATTGTGTAGATTGTGGAGAATGTGCTAGAGTATGTCCAGCTCATATAAGATTGGATTTATTAAATAGAAAAATAATTAAAGATTTAAATGAAACTTATGGTGAATGGGAAGCAGGTATGGATTCTACTACCCCTTCTCCTCTTGTATCATATACTTTAGAGGATAAAGATAACTTTGCAATAAAAAAAGGAGGTAAATAATGAAAAGAATTTTAAAAAGTAAATTACCTGAATTATGGGAACTTATAAATACTCACTTTGATTTATTTCTTCCTATGGAGCAAGGAAGTTTAATTAACTTTGGTGCTTATAGCCCAGATAAAAATATAAGACTTGATGTCTTAAAAACAAATTCTTCAGTTAAAGAGTTTGTTTTTCCACAAACTGAAACATATTTAAAATTTAGACATAACAAGAAAAAACTTGAACTTACTCCTGTAGCTGTAGATGATAATGAATATGTAATATTTGGTGTAAGAAACTGTGACGCAGCAAGCCTTAAAGTAATGGATAATATCTTTTTAAGAGAGCCAGTAGATACATACTATAAAGCTCACAGAGATAGAGGAATAATTGTAACTTCTGCATGTAATAATCCTGAGGAAACTTGTTTTTGTACAGCTTTTGAAATTGACCCATCAGAAGCTTCTCCAGCTTCAGATGTTGCTACTTGGGAAAAAGGAGATTATCTATATCTAGAAGCTAAAAGTGAAAAAGGAGAAAAACTTTTAAACTCTCTTTCTACTCTTTTAGAAGATGGAAGTACTTCAGACCTTGAAGAGTTAAAAAAATCTATAAAAGAAAAATTAGCAACTCTTCCTCTTAAAAATTTAAATCCTAAAAAAATTACAAAAGCACAACAAGAAATTTTTGATATGGAAGAATTTTGGGGAGAAATTAGTAAAAAATGTTTAGCTTGTGGTTCTTGTACATTTGTATGTCCTACTTGCCACTGTTATGATGTAAAAGATTATGATGGAGGTAACTGTGGTGAAAGATATAGATGTTGGGACTCTTGCATGATTTCAGATTTTACACGTATGGCACATGGAAATCCTAGAACTTCTCAACTTCAAAGAGTAAGACAAAGATTTATGCATAAATTAGTATATTATCCTAAAAATCATGATGGATTATACTCTTGTGTAGGTTGTGGAAGATGTATAGAAAAATGTCCAATTGGATTAAATATAGTAAAAGTAATAAAAAAATTAGGGGAGGAATAAGATGAGCTGTAATTGTGGTTGTCATGATAATGACCCTTTAATGCCGAAGGTGGCTATAATAACTAACATTAGAAGAGATACTCCTGATGTTACAACATTTAGAATTGAAAATCCAGAGGGGGGAAAGCCTTTCGATTTCATGCCAGGACAATGTGCTATGATTTCTGTTCCTCCTATTGGAGAAGCTATATTCTCTATTACTTCATCTCCTACAGTAAAAGAGTATATAGAGTGTAGTATAAAAAAATGTGGAATAGTAACAGACTATATCCACCAACTTGAAGAGGGAACAGAAATAGGAATTAGAGGGCCTTATGGTAATAATTTTCCAGTTGAAGAAGATGCTCTAAAAGGAAAAGACCTTCTTTTTATAGCTGGAGGAATAGGACTTGCTCCTCTTCGTTCAGTTATAAACTATGTAATGGATAATCGTGAAAATTATGGAAAAGTAGATATTGTTTATGGTTCACGTACTCCAGATGATTTAGTTCATCAAAATGATATATTCAATGTATGGCCTAATCAAAAAGATACAAAAGTTCATCTTACAGTAGATAGAGAGTTTGAAGGTTGGAATGGACATGTGGGATTTGTTCCAAACTATGTTAAAGAATTAGGACTAGATAATAATAAAGTAGCTCTAGTATGTGGACCTCCTATTATGATTAAATTTGTATTACAAGGCTTAGAAGAGATTGGATTTAAAAAAGAACAAGTCTTCACTACACTTGAATTGAAAATGAAATGTGGTGTTGGTAAATGTGGACGTTGTAATATTGGGGATAAATATGTTTGTAAAGATGGTCCAGTATTTAGATGTGATGAAATTCAAGAACTTCCAAATGAGTATTAATAAAAACTAGTAAGGAGAGAAAAATGGCTGAAAAACAAATGGTTGATGTATTTATATTAGGTAAAAAATATTCTGTTCCTTCAACTCTAACTATAATGGATGCGATGGAATATGCTGGCTATCAACTTATCAGAGGTTGTGGGTGTAGATCAGGTTTTTGTGGAGCTTGTGCCACTATCTATAGAACAAAAGGAGAAAATAAATTAAAAGTTGTTCTTGCTTGTCAAAGTCAAGTTGAAGATGGAATGTATCTTACTCAAATTCCTTTCTTCCCTGGAAAAAAAGCTGTATACGATATGGATAAAATTGAACCTACAGCAGAAACAATGGGAGAATTATATCCTGAGCTATATAAATGTATAGGTTGTAATGCATGTACTAAAGGATGTTCTCAAGGATTAAATGTAATGCAATATATTGCTTATGCTCAAAGAGGAGAATTTGAAAAATGTGCCGAAGAATCATTTGACTGTGTAGGTTGTGGAATCTGTGCATCAAGATGTCCTGCTGGAATTACTCATTACAATGTAGGACTTTTAGCTCGTCGTATTACAGGAAAATATATTGCTCCAGAAAGTAAACATCTATCTGAAAGAGTTCAAGAAATAAAAGATGGAAAAATGGATGCTGAACTTGATGAGTTAATGAGTAAAAGTATTGATGAACTTAAAGACCTATATAATCATAGAGATATTGCTAAATAATAAAGGGTATAAATTGGAGGTTTATTGATGTATACACCAGAAATGAGAGAATTGATTAAAAAAGTTGAAGCAACTCGTTCAAAAAGACTTGGACATGATTTTCCTAGATTATCTCCAGAAGAAAAATTGGAAATTTTAAAGAAAAATCATCCAGACTATATTGAAAGTGGATTTAGAACAATTAATCTAGGAGTAAATAAGGGACAAAAAGTTCCTTTAGAGCTTGCTAACTTAATAGAAGCAAAAAGTAGAATAGAAATGGATAAAATCAATCTTCAAAAGATTGACTATGATGTAGATGTTCTTATTGTTGGTGCTGGAGGAGCTGGAGCTTCTGCTGCTATTGAAGCATTTAAAACTGGAGCAAAAGTTATGATAGCTACTAAACTTCGTTTTGGAGATGCTAATACAATGATGGCAGAAGGAGGAATTCAAGCTGCTGATAAGCCAGATGATTCTCCTGCTAAACATTATCTTGATGTAATGGGTGGAGGACATTTTACTAATATACCAGAATTAGTAAGAGCTCTTGTACATGATGCTCCAGAAGCTATTAAGTGGTTAAATGACTATGGAGTAATGTTTGACAAAGAAGAAGATGGAACTATGCTTACTAACCATGGTGGAGGAACTTCAAGAAAAAGAATGCATGCAGCTGCTGATTATAGTGGAGCAGAGATAATGCGTGTACTTAGAGATGAAGTTAGAAACTTAGGAGTAGAAGTTGTAGAGTTCTCTCCAGTAGTAGAACTTTTAAAAGATTCAGATGGAAAAGTAGCAGGAGCTATTTTATTCAATCTTGAAACAGAGGAATATTCTGTTGTAAAAGCTAAAACTGTAATTTTAACAACAGGGGGAGCTGGAAGATTACACTATCAAGGATTCCCAACTTCAAATCACTATGGAGCTACTGCAGATGGACTTATTTTAGGTTATAGAGTAGGTGCTGAACTTGCTTTTGCTGATACAATCCAATACCACCCTACAGGAGTTGCTTTTCCTTCTCAAATATTTGGAGCCCTTGTTACTGAAAAAGTAAGAGGACTTGGAGCTACTCCTCTAAATGTAGATGGAGAACAATTTGTATATCATCTTGAAACAAGAGATATAGAAGCTTCAGCTATAATCAATGAGTGTAAAGTAAATAAAAAAGGAATAAATACTCCTACTGGTGAAGTTGGTGTATGGTTAGATACTCCACTTATTGATATTATTCATGGAGAAGGAACTTTAGAAAAGAGACTTCCTGCAATGTATAGAATGTTTAAAAAGTTTGGAATAGATATGACTAAAGAACCTATTCTAATATATCCTACTCTTCATTATCAAAATGGTGGTCTTTTAATTAATGAGTATGGAGAAACTAAAATTGAAAATCTATATGTAGCTGGAGAATGTGCTGGTGGAATTCATGGTAGAAATAGATTAATGGGTAACTCATTACTTGATATAATTGTATTTGGACGTAGAGCTGGTAAGAGTGCAGGAAGTAAGAGTAAAAATGTTATTGTAAAAGAATTAACATTAGAACATGTAAAGCAATACCACGAAGAGCTAAAGAAAAATGGAATAGAAACAGATAGAATATCACCTCTATTACTACCTCACTACAGACATGGGGCAGATAAGATAGATAAATAATAGTCTATAAAGGTGATTAAACTAAAAATTTAATTACCTTTTTTATAAAATATTTAAAAAGGGGGAATAAAAATGAATTTTGTTGTTGCAATTTTAGTTATTTTAATTGTAGGATATTTAATTGTAAAAAAATATCATGCTCAAGGAGTTTTAATTATAGGTGGAGCTGCTCTACTTCTTGGTGGAATACTTTTAAATAACTCTCCTGTTATGGAAAAAAGTGCTACTGGTTCATTATACCTTGATATTTTTGCTCAATTGAGTAAAAACTTTATAAAAACCTCTGGTAGTCTTGGATTAGCTATCATGATAGTCTCAGCTTTTGCTAAATATATGGATCACATTGGTGCTAGTAATGCCCTAGTAAAACTTTCTATTAAACCATTACAAAAATTAAATTCACCATATATTGTTCTAGCTCTATCTTATGTGGTAGGACAAATCTTAAATGTATTTATTCCTAGTGCCTCAGGACTTGGAGTATTATTAATGGTTACTGTATACCCTATTCTTGTTTCATTAGGAGTTTCTTCATTAGCTGCTACTTCTGTAATTGGAACTGCTGCTTGTCTTGATTTAGGACCAGCTTCAGGTAATGCTGTATTAGCTTCAAAAACTGCTGAAATGGATGCTGCCCTTTATTTTGCTAACTATCAAATTCCTGTAGCAATAGTTACTGTAATTGTTATCACAATTCTGCACTATATAGTTAATAAAAAAATGGATGCAAAATTAGATACAACAAGTTTTAATTCTAATATTGAAAGCAAAGAGGAAGAGAAAGAAGTTCCTAAATTTTATGCTTTTCTTCCTATTATTCCATTATTAATAATTTTAGTATTCAGTCCTTTAACTGGAAGTAGTATTAAAATAGGTGTTGTAGAAGCTATGTTTATGAGTATTACTCTTAGTATGATTATTGAGGGAATCAGAAGAAACGCTTTTAAGTCAACTCTTGCAGAGTTAAAAATCATTTTTAATGCAATGGGAAATCAATTTGCTAATGTTATAACTCTTATTGTTGCTGGAGAATTCTTTGCTTTAGGATTAACTAAGATAGGTGTTATCAGTGCTCTTATTGAATCTACAAAATCAGCTGGATTAGGTCCTCAACCAATGATTTTAGTTATGACTGCTATCATTGTTGTATCATCTATATTAATGGGTTCTGGAAATGCTCCTTTCTTTGCCTTTGCAGCTCTTGCTCCAGCTGTAGCGGCATCTGTGGGATTAAATCCTATTGTTATGCTTATGCCAATGCAATTATCTGCAGGAATTGCTAGAAGTGTATCTCCTATTACAGCAGTAATAGTTGCTGTTTCTGGAATTTCTGGAGTATCTCCATTTGAAGTTGTAAAAAGAACTGCTATCCCTATGTTAGGTGGATTATTAGCAGTAATTATATCAAATATGGTATTCTTTGGATAATATTTAGGGGGAAAAATATATGGATATGAAAAAATTTTTAATAGATTTAGAAAGACTTGTTAATATTGATTGTGGAAGTAATGTTCCTGAAGGAGTACAAGAAGTTACTGAAATATTTAAAAAAGAATTAGAAAAGGATTGGATTGTTGAAGTTTATCCTCAAAATGATGGAAAAAATCCCGTTTTAGTTGCAAAAAATAGAGATTCTGAAGATGTTGATTTAATGTTTTTAGGTCATAATGATACTGTTTTCCCAAGAGGAACTGTTCCAACTTGGTCATATAAATTAGAAGGAAATATAGCAACTGGAGCTGGGGTATATGATATGAAATCTGGTGTTTTATCAATGGTTGAAGTTGCTAAAGAGTTTAAGGATGAAGATATAACAATAGCTCTTGTGATGAATACTGATGAAGAGATAAGCTCTATACACTCTAGACCTATAATTGAAAAAATTGGGGCAAAGGCAAAATATGCAATGATATTTGAACCAGCACGTAAAAATGGAAATGCTGTTATAGAAAGAAAAGGACTTGTTAAATATCAAGTAGAATTTTTTGGTAAAGCATCTCATGCTGGAAACTATCCTCAAGAAGGAGTCAATGCTATTGTAGAAGCTGCTCATTGGGTCGGAGAGATTTCTAAACTTCATAACTGGGATATTAAAAATTCTTTAAACGTTGGATTTATAGAAGGTGGATCTGGAGTTAATATTGTCCCTGATTATGCTTGTTTTAAATTTGAAGGAAGGTCTCATCAAGTAGAATTCTTTGAAACAATTAGAGAGACTATGAAAAAACTTCAAGAGAATCCTAAGGTAGAAGGAATAAAAGTTAAAATCAAGGAGATCGGATATAGACCTCCATTAGTACTTAATAATAAATCTGCTCTTCTTCGTGATTTATTTGATGAAAGTAAAAAAGAGATGGGTATAAGATATGATTGGGAAGTTGCTGGTGGCTGTTCTGATGGAAACTTCTTAGGTATCTTAGGAGTTGGAGTAGTAGATGCTGTTGGTCCTGTTGGAGGAGAAGCTCACAGTAAAAATGAATATCTAGATATATCAACTGTTGAGGAAAGAATAAACCTTGCTAAGAGTGTAGTTAGAAAAATGATAGATAGAAAAATTATCTAACTAATATATAGATAATAAAAATAAATTTTGAGGGCTATAAATAGCCCTCATTTTTTCATTCCTCTACTTTTTAATATTTTTTTATATGTTAAAAGAAAAGTTATACTTGCTATACTTACTGAAGTGATATCAGCTATTGGTTCAGCATAATATATTCCCTTTACTCCCATAAAAATTGGTAGAATAACTGCTAAAGGAACCAATAAAATAACTTTTCTCAATAAAGCTATAAATATAGAATATTTAGCTTGTCCTAAAGCTAAAAAAGTTCCTTGAATAGCTTGTTGTATTCCAAAGATTACCATTCCCAATACAAAAATTGGCATAAATTTAGAAGTTAAATCAAATAATTCTTTTGAATCAGTAAAAATACCTACATATATCTCTGGAAAAATTACTCCTATTCCTCCCATCATAATTGTTACTGTTAAACATACTCCTAACATTCCTTTAAAAGTTTGTAAAACTCTTTTTCTATTACCAGCTCCAAAATTATAACTTATTACAGGTTGAATACCTTGAGTTATACCTGAAACTGGTACTGTTATTAGTTGTAGTACACTTGTTAATATAGACATTGAACCTACATATATATCTCCACCATACTTTTGTAATCCTGAGTTTAAAGTTAATAAAACTAAACTCTCTGTACTTTGCATAATAAAAGGAGATATTCCTAATGCTCCTGTCTTTTTTAAAATCTCTTTCTCTAGATTTAAATTTTCTATTTTTATCTTTATTACACTTTTCTTAGATAAAAGAAAGTATACAACCCAAATTGCACTTAAAGCTTGTGAAATAACAGTAGCTAATGCTGCTCCCTTTACTCCCATTCCCAATACAAATATAAAGATAGGATCTAAAATAATATTAGTAACTGCTCCTATTAAAACTGATAACATAGCTACTTTTGCATTTCCCTGTCCACTAATAAAAGTATTAAGTCCTAAAGATAACATAACAAAAATCGTTCCATATAAATATAATCCTATATAGTCGTGAGCATATTTTATAACATTATCACTAGCTCCAAAAGCATATAATAATGGAGTTTTAAAAATTTGAAAAAATATAGTTAATACTATTGCAAATACTATTAATAAAGCAGTACTATTCCCTAATATTTTCTCTGCTTTTTTATAATTTTTAGCTCCTAATTCAATAGAAGCTAAGGGTGCACCTCCCTGTCCAGCAAAAGCACTAAAAGCGGAAACCACCATTATTATTGGAAATGTCACACCTACCCCTGTAAGTGCTAAAGAACCTACCTCTTTTATATGACCTATATATATCCTATCTACAATATTGTATAATACATTTATTAATTGAGCTAGTACTGATGGTACTGCCATTACTAAAAATAATTTTCTTAATGGTAACTTCTCTAATTTTTCTGCAGTATTATTTGTCATTTTTCTCATCTCCAAAAATATTTTACAAATAATTTTAACACAAAGTCCTAAAAAATAAAAGAAAAATAGGTTTAATTAAAAATAAATTTACAGTATCTTTAATTATTATGTGATATTGTTCACATTTTATTCGAAATATGTTATAATGATATTTCAAATATATTTATAGAGGAGGATTTATTATTAACATGAATTTTTTAGAAAAACAATTTAAATTAAAGGAAAATGGAACTGATATTAAAACAGAATTAATAGCAGGACTAACTACATTTGCTACTATGGCTTATGTATTAGCTACTGTTCCTTCTATAATGAGCTCAGCTGGGTTTGGTAAATCAGGAGTTTTAACAATGGTTATTATATTATGTGCTATTACCTCTATTGCTATGGGAATAGTTACTAATAGACCTTTTGTTTTAGGACCTGGACTTGGAAGTGTAGCAGTTTATTCTATTTCTATGATTATTGGTGAGGGAATATCTCCTGCTGTTGCTTCTGGAGTTATTTTCTGGGAAGGACTTCTATTTGTTATTATCTCATTTATTGGACTTAGAGATATAATCGTAAAATTAATTCCACTAAGTATTAAGATCTCTATTAGTGCTGGTATTGGGCTTTTTATTTCATTATTAGGTTTTAGAAATGCTGGAATAATTATAGCTAATGCTAAAAAAAATGTTCTTGGTTTTGGAGATTTAACAACTCCTACTGCTATATTAGCTATTATTGGTTTAATAATTTTACTTATTTTAGAAGTTAGAAAAGTAAAGGGTGGAGTTATTCTTGCCATTATCTTGACTACATTAATAGGAATACCTATGGGAGTTACTAAAATCCCTACTTCTTTTTTAGCAGCCCCTGGAAATCCTACAGATATGATTTTTAATATAGATGTTATGGGAGCATTAAATATAAAATACTTACCTTTTCTATTTGCTTTATTTATTCCTGACTTTTTCTCAACATTTGGAACTGTTATAGGGGTTGGTGCAAAAGCTGGTCTACTTGATAAAAATGGAAATTTACCTGGTATAGAAAAATGCTTCTATGTAGATTCTATATCTACTGTTTTAGGTAGTCTATTTTGTATGCCTTGTATGACTACATACTTAGAATCTGCTTCTGGAGTAGAAGCTGGTGGAAAAACAGGATTAACAGCTGTAGCTACTTCTTTTATTTTTATTCTTATGTTTTTAATAACACCTTTAGCCCTTATGATTCCTTCTGCTGCTACTGCTCCTACTCTTATTCTTATGGGAGTAAAAATGTTGAGTGGAATGAAAAATATAAATTATGAAGATACTACTGAATGTGTTCCTGCATTTTTATCTGTTGCCTTAACAATTTTTACAAATAACGTTGCTAATGGTATTGCAGCAGCAATAATTGTCTATGTTATTTTAAAAATAGCAAGTGGTAAACATAAAGAATTGCCTCTAACAATGTATCCTTTTGCAGCTGTCCTTTGTTATTATTTCTATACTTTAACTATGTAGGAGTTTTTATATGAAAGTTGATTTATTAGTAAAAAATGTAAAAGTCTTTAATTCTTATTTAAAAAAATTTAAAGATGGTAATGTAGCAATTTTAAATAATAAATTTTTGTATATAGACAATAATAAAAATATAGAATTTGAGGCTAGCTCTACTATTGATGGAAAAAATCAATATATGATTCCAGGATTTATAGATATCCATATGCATATAGAAAGTTCTATGATGACACCTGCACCTTTTTGCCATCATCTTTCTAAAAATGGAGTAACAACTATTGTTGCAGAACCTCATGAAATTGCCAATGTATTTGGTAAAAAAGGAATAGAAGCTATGATTGCTGCTGAAAATAGTATTAATACTTCTATTTTTTATGGTATTCCTAGTAGTGTTCCTTCTACTTCTCCTGATTTAGAAACAACTGGAGCTATTTTAGACTTTGAAGAAATGAAAAATTTAACTTCTAATCCAAAAGTTATCTGTATTGGAGAAATTATGAATTATAGAAAAGTTATTGTTGATAACTCTTTAGATATCTGTAAATTTATAGAGTATGTCAAGAAAAATAAACCTCAATATGCTATTGAGGGACATTGTCCTAAACTCTTAGACTTAGATTTAGCTAAATTCTTATACTTAGGAATTAATGGTGACCATACAGAACATACTTTTGAAGAGTTTGTTCAAAGATTTGAAAATGGAATGTTTATGGAGTTACAAGCAAAATCCATATCCTCAGAATTAATAAACTATATTAAAGAAAATAATCTATATGAACATTTTGCTTTTGTTACTGATGATACTATGCCTGATACTTTTTTGCACAAAGGACATCTTAACGTCGTCATTAAAAAAGCTATTCAAGCAGGTATTAATATAGAGAATGCTATTTATTGTGCTACTTTTACTCCAGCTAGAAGAATGAATCTGCACGATAGAGGAGTTATTGCACCAGGTAAAAAAGCAGATTTTCTGTTAATTGATAACTTAAAAAACCTTCATATTACTCAAACATTTATAGATGGTAAAGAGGTATATAATATTAATTCTGAAGCAAAATATATTCCCACTGATTATAAATTTCCAGAAGAGTTTTACCAAAGTGTTAGAGTAGAAAAAATCAATGAAGATATTTTTCAAATTCCCGTAAATAATAAAGAGAATGAAGTAAATTGTCGTATTATAAAAGTAATTGATGGAAGTACAAGAACAACAGAAATAATAGAAAAGCTAAATGTTAAAAATGGTTATCTAGATTGGGAAAATTCTCCATATATGTTAATTGCAGTTTTTGAAAGACATGGAAAAAATGGAAATATTGGTTTTGGATTAGTTACTGGAGATTGTATAAAAAACGGAGCTATTGCAACTACATATGCTCATGACCATCATAATCTTATGGTTATTGGAAAAAATATCAAAGATATGACTAAAACTATTAATAGAATTATAGAGCTACAAGGAGGAATTTGTTGTGTAGAAAATGAAGAAATCTTAGCTGAAGTTCCTTTACCTGTAGCTGGTATCCTCTCTGAAAAAACAGTACAAGAGCTTGGAAAAGAGGTAGAAATACTTAGAGAAAAAATGTCACAATTAGGATATAAACACTATAATCCTATTATGTCATTATGTACTCTTTCACTCCCAGTTTCTCCAGCTTTAAAAATTACTGATAAAGGATTAATAGATGTTAATCAGGGAAAAATAGTTAATCTTATTATAGACTAGTGAGAAATTTCTCACTAGTTTTTATTTTTTAAAATATCTCTAATTTCTCTTAATAATAGCTCTTCATTTGTTGGTTTTGGAGTTGGTTTACTATCTTCATGTTTCTTTATTAATTTATTTACTAGTTTAATCATAAAAAATACACATAAACAAATTATTGTAAAGTCTAAAACATTCTGTAAAAATTGTCCATATTTTATAACTACAGAATCTCCACCAGCTATACTAGATGGTAATTTTAAACTCAAAGATGAGATATTAATTTTTCCTGTAAAAACTCCTATTATAGGCATAATCATATCATTTACCATACTTGATACAATCTTACTAAAAGCTCCTCCTACTATAACTCCTACTGCCATATCTAGTACATTTCCACGTAATGCAAATTTTTTAAATTCTTCTATAAATTTCATTATTTCTCCTTTTTATTTAATAAATATTTATGATAAAAGAAGTGAGTTAAAAAACTCACTTCTAAGCTTTAAATATATAAAAGTTATTTATTCTCTAATCTTTTATTTAATATTTCAGCTTCTTTTTCATATCCTTTTTTACCAAGTAATGCAAACATATTAGCTTTATATGACTCTACACCTGGTTGATTAAAAGGATTTACTCCAAGAATATATCCACTCATTCCACAAGCTTTTTCAAAGAAATAGAATAAGTATCCTAAATGGAATGGAGTAGCTTCTGGGACATTTACTACTAAGTTAGGTACTCCACCATCAACATGAGCAAGTAATGTTCCTTGAGCAGCTTTCTTATTTACAAAATCCATTCCTTTTCCTGCTAGATAGTTTAATCCATCTAAATCTACTTCTTCAGCTTCTATTGTTATATCAGCTTCAGGCTCTCCTATTAATACTGCTGTTTCAAATAACTCTCTTCTTCCATCTTGAATATATTGTCCCATTGAGTGTAAATCAGTTGAAAAATCTGCTGCTGCTGGGAATAATCCTTTTCCATCTTTACCTTCAGATTCTCCAAATAGTTGTTTCCACCACTCACCAAAATAGTGTAATCTTGGTTCATAGTTTATTAACATCTCAATATTTTTACCTTTTCTATTTAAAATATTTCTAATTACAGCATACTTGTAACAGTCATTCTCTTCAAATGGTGCATTATAGTCATTTTGAGCCTCTCTAGCCCCTGCCATAAGCTCATCTATGTCTATTCCTGCACAAGCTATAGGAAGTAATCCAACTGGTGTCAATACAGAGAATCTTCCTCCTACATCATCAGGAATTACAAATGTTTCATATCCTTCTTCATCAGCTAATTTCTTTAATGCTCCTTTTGCTTTATCTGTAGTTGCATATATTCTATTTTTAGCTTCTGCTTTTCCATATTTCTCTTCTATATGTTTTTTAAGAACTCTAAAAGCTATTGCTGGTTCAGTAGTAGTTCCTGATTTAGAGATTACATTGATTGAGTAATCTTTTCCTTCTAATATATCTAATAAGTGTTTTAAATACACTCCAGAGATATTATTTCCTACATAGAATATCTCTGTTCCTTTTCTCTTATCTTTTGGTAAATTATTATAGAAAGTATGAGATAAGAAATCTATTGCAGCTCTTGCTCCTAAATATGAACCACCTATTCCTACAACAAGAAGAATATCAGAATCTTTTTTTATTTTTTCTGCAGCAGCTTTAATTCTTTCAAACTCAGCTTTATCATAGTTAGTTGGTAATTCTATCCAACCTAAAAAATCATTTCCAGCTCCATTTTTTTCTTTTAAAAATTTTTCAGCTGTTAAAACTTGTTCCTTCATAAAAGATAATTCTTCTTCTCTTACATACCCAAGTGCTTTAGAATAATCAAATGACAGTTTTTTCATTATCTATTCCCTCCTAATTTTAATTTTTATTTTCAAGAGTTTCTATTCTCTTTTTTAATTCATCTATTGTTTTCTCATTTTCATTTACTCTCTCTCTCAAAAGTTCAATAGTTTCATTTATATTATCTAGTCTTCCATTAAAAGTACTTGCATCAAAACCTATTTTATTTAATTCTTGAGAAAACTCAAGCATCAAAGCTTCTAGTATATTTAAATCTTCTTTATTAGCTTTTTTTAAATCTATATAGTCAATACTTCTTGCTAAATTTTCAGCAAAATCATATCTTGTAAGAGCTTCATTCCCCTTAAATTTATATTTATTTTCTTTTAATATTCCTCTTTCAACTAATGAATTTATTGATTTATATGCCCAGTGCTCTTTATTTAAATCTTCAAATTTTGTTTCAGCAAATATTATTGAAGTCGACATTAACATTAAAATTACTATATATTTCATACTGTATTTTCTCCTCTTCCATTCTATTTTTAAGTATAGCATATATAGCAAATTTTATCTACAGTTATTTTTTATATAAAAAAAACTGCCTAAATAAGGCAGTTACAATTCTTATGTGGCTGGGGTGGCTGGATTCGAACCAACGCATGACGGAGTCAAAGTCCGTTGCCT
>OGZI01000364.1_pt1 | contig 62780 bp, 105 predicted proteins | sample 1576711 | NCBI WGS metagenome assembly OGZI01 (sample SAMEA3541482, study PRJEB24748) | human gut metagenome | biome: human gut; feature: human-associated habitat; material: faeces | place: China | collected 2012
GCTTCACAAGGTTTTCTTAAACAAAAATAAAGTAGCGGAAGGGAGATTCGAACTCGGTATCAATTCTCTCAAACCCGCATAAATACTGAATTTCTTTATCTCCAAAGGTGTTACCTCGTGTTACCTTTTACATTGATAATGCTTTTGCAATATATTCCTGCATTTCACTCTCTGTCTTGTTATTAAAATAGTAATGATCGAGAGTTGTTCTGATATCTGTATGCCCCATTTGTGTTTTTATTACCGATTCTGGAACATTTCCATCTATCAACTTTGTTGCATATGTCTTTCTTGCCTTGTGAATTGAACGTTCACCAATTCCTATTCTATCACATATCACATATAGCCGCCTTGTAAATGCCTGACCTTTTATTCGTTTACCGTTTTTCATAAAAATATATTGCCCAAATGGATTGAGCATTTTTATTTTTCTCATAAGTTCTTTGGTATCTGCGGTAATTATAACATCTCTAAACCCGGCATCACTTTTAGGAAAATTTTGAACATCAAATACATATTTGCCATTATCATCTCTATATCTTATTTCTGTCTTTGATATATGTATCTTATTTTCTCCGACATCAGACCATGAGAGGGTAGATATTTCCCCAACTCTCAATCCTGTTTTAAATGCCAAAATAATGCCAAGTTCTATCAATGTAGGCTCATTTTCCATTACAAATCGTTCAATTAAAAGTTCCTCATCCTTAGAAAATACCAATTCGCAGTCTGACTTATGGTTCTTTTTAAATGACTTTTCCGAAATTTCCAAATCACCCATAAAACTGGTTATGCTCAGGCTGGTATAATGTTTTTTCTTTGCATATTTGAAAATTCCGTTAATCAATATCCGCATATCAGAATAAGCTTTTTGCGTAAGTTCCAGTTTTGAAATAGCTGTTTTTATGAATGATTCCAATATTTCTTCATCAATGTACCGGATTTTTCTATTTGCAATCGGCAAATACTTATTTTCAAAAAATCTTTTAAAATTTGTCTCGTACTTGTCCTTTGTCTGTCTTGTTATTTCACCATATTCAAGTTTTTCAGAAATCCAATTAGAATATACCTGAATAACTGTAGGTTCATCCTCCTTAGCTTTATAGAACTTTACTATTTCATCTTCAATTGCTTTTTCAGATGTTCTCTTTACAAGTCTCTTTCCTCTCTTATTATCTTCATCTGGCAAATATGTGTAAAACTTTCCATCTTTTCCTTGCCAAATGCTGTAAGTGTGTTTTTCAATAAATTTTTTCCTTTCGTTCATTTCAATTTTTTTCTGAATGGTGTCTATGTTGATAATACCATTTTCGATGGCAATATTCAACAACTCACTATTTGAAAGATTTCCCGTTTAACTCACCTTCTAACTTTTTTACTTTCTGTTTAATATCAAAAATTCTTCTTTCCACTGTTCTTGTTGATACGCATAGTCTCATGGCTATTTCTTTTGAAATAAGTCCACGGGCAAGAAGATAAAATATTTCTTCTTCCTGCTCCGTGAAATTGGCGTTTTCAATAATTGTTTCAAGCTCTGGCTTAGTCAGTTTTGAAAACTTCATAAGCCACTATCCTCCAATATTTTATTCTTCTCCCTGCCAGATCTTCGGTGTACCATCAGCATTTAGCATAACGGTAAGACCGCCGCCCGTGCTTATTGTGATATATAAATACATCACTCCTGTGTCACTATCTGCATAAATAAGATATTCTTGTCCACTTCCCACCAGTACCATTGTGTTTTCCTGTCCCGCACTGACATTTGCTGTATCACTGCATCCGGCGATCAGGAGTGCTACAGTTATGATGGCTGTTATAAGTTTCTTCCGCACTGCATTAGTCCTCCGTATTTTCCTCATATTCCTCTTTGCTGATGGTCCTGATGCATTCCTCACTCACGCCTAAACTTTTCGCCATGTTTGCAATGGCTCTTTTCACATAGTCGTATGCACTTTCTTCAAAAATCCTTGGCTTTTCTTCTGTGACTGTAAAACCTATATTCTGCTCTGTATATCCAACGGAACTCTCTCCGCCAAACATTTCTGAATCCTTAATTTCAAAGTATAATGATATTCTGATTTTCATTTCATTCATTGTTTTTCCTCTCTTTCTCAAAGTTCATCGATCATCTTTGAGTACTCGTTATACTGTTCTTCCGTCACATCTGCGACATTGTTCAAGAAAAAATATAAATATCCTTTTGAGTACTCGGCTGACCATAGTTTTAATTTGATTTTCTTTTTGACAATTTCATAATAGAGACCGAAATCCATTATTATATTTTTCATGAGATGACCATTCCTCTCTTCTTGGTTTTGTTATCTGGTTCTAAAATAAACTCATCTGGTTCTCGTCGTACTGGTAAACACGTCCGGTTGTGATTCTTCCCATCTGACGCAATCTCTCAACCCGTGGTTTCTGCTTAAGATTTGCCATATAATTATTGTCCACTTCCGGCGGTATGGATAAATAATATTCCTCCGGTAATGGCAACTGATTTTCTGTGCAGGCCTCATGGATCTTTGACTGATAATAAATGATATGATTCCGTGTTAGATTCATATTGCATCCATCGGACCAGAACGGATCATTACACCCGTTCTGATTGATAACTTTCCAGTGTTCTATTTCTCTGCGGATGCACTGGCAGTACTCTTTCACTTTATCTTCTGCTGTCTGTATCATGACAGCACCTCCAAATCTTCCAATGGAACATAATGTTTTAAATTGTTCGCATAATAAACAACAGCACATTTTACCGTTTCTTTTGCTCTTTTCGATACATAAAACGCTTCTGGAATGACTCCGATACCTACATCACATTCATCTTCATAAATCGCATCAAGATAGCCTTTGATGACAATATCCTTATATCCAACAATTACACCTGTGAAATTCTTATCAACGTGTTTGAAATAAGTTTTCTCGATATATTCAACATTTTTTTCGACAGTGCCATCATTGTTTCCATCTGCCAGATTATTGTCCATTGCATCAGCAGTTAATGTTTTCCTGTCGAGATACAGCCATCTTCCGTCTTTAAATGGCTTATAAAAGCCTTTGCATTTTACTTTTTCAAATAAATTCATGGCAACACCTCCGAAAAATTTAAGGTTTACGCAAACCGGAGCTGTCCGGTCTGCTCTGCTTCTATCTGCATATTTGGCATCCGCTTTGCAACACACAATTCTGGCAAATTTGCTCTGACCAGTGCTGCCGGTATCGGTGGACACACAGCATTGCCGCAGCGGCGCACCTGTTCGCTTCTTGGGTAGGTCTTTCCGGTATAATCATGGTCTATTATGTAATCATCCGGGAATCCTTGGCATCCATATAACTCTCTCGGCTCCAGCATCCGCAGTCCGATATCTACAATCTGATAATCCACACCCTTGATTGTCACCAGTCCAAATCTGTCATGCGTTGGTATTGTATCAAGCGGTTCTTTCAGATCCTGTCCCGTTCCTTGTCCATAGTATTTCACAAGAAATGCCCTGACCTCTCCAAAATGTCCATCACCGGCGGTAATTGTCGGAATAGGATCACGCATATCTCTTCCATCACAGTGATTGTTCATCTGAATTAAATTCGCCGTAACCACACTGTTATGATCCCATGCTGTCACTGTCGGTAGCGGCTTCTCCATACTTTCTCCTGCACCTTTGTAACCACCATCATAATATTTATGCAGAAACGATGTTACCAGTCCGTATCTATTAGAGCTATCAACTGTCATAATAGGTTCTTCAATCAACTGCCCTCTTACTTCGTCCTTTGCTGTTTCTGAATGGTACTGAATAAGCGTCGGGCTAATAAGGCATTGTTGATTACCTGTGGTGATCGTATGTATCGGATCTCTGCAATTTCCGCCCGGATGATTTGTCGTATTCGTTCCCATGTATGGTGCAAGCATTGGTTCAATCAGACAATGCTCATTTTTGCTCACAATCGTTGTGAGTGGTTCCCGCACATCCTTGCTTCGATCTTTTGTGAATCCGGTCTGCCCGATCTGCACCATATACGGCTCTACAATCCCGTATCCATGCTTCCCGGTTATGGTCGGCATCGGCTCCCGAATATCGTTTGGTCTACGTTCACCGCCGTGGTTGCACTGGATAATAAACGGTTCCGGATTATCAAGGATGAATTTTTTAAATCCTCTGGCTATTCTGTCCATCGTCTTTTGTGCCAGTGGTCTTACTGCCCGGATTCCGTATTTTTCTTTGATTTCTTCTGAAGTATCAAAGATACTTGGACATGGTCGGCTGAAATCAATCTGTGTGTATGCTCCGACATAAGGTTTCAGCAATCCCACCTTTACAGCTTCGCTGTCCGCCGGTCCGTGTGTCGGCTCCGGCCATACAATCGGCTTTCCGTCACACCTTGCAACCATAAAGAATCGTTTGCGCATGGTCGGCGCACCATAATCAGCGGCGATCAACTCACGGAATTCCACTTCATAGCCCAAATTCCGAAGTTGCTGCACGAACCGCTCAAATGTCTTGCCTTGCTTTTCCTTAATCGGATGATGCCCTCTATTTAACGGTCCCCATGTTTTAAACTCTTCCACGTTCTCCAACATGATTACTCTCGGTCTGACAAGCCCCGCCCATCGTAAGGCAACCCATGCAAGACCACGGATATTCTTATCCTTTGGCTTTCCTCCTTTCGCCTTTGAAAAGTGCTTGCAGTCCGGGGAAAACCAGGCAAGTCCGACAGGATGCCCGTTACATGCCTTGACTGGATCAATCGCCCACACATTTTCACAATAATGCTTCGTGTTCGGGTGGTTCGCCTTATGCATCTTAATTGCTTCTGGATCATGATTGATTGCAATGTCTACGCTATATCCGGTTGCAAGTTCTATTCCAGTGGAAGCACCGCCCCCACCGGCAAAATTGTCAACTATCAATTCTCCATGTATCATTTTTTTAAAGGAACCCGGCGCGCCTTTTATCCGGATAGGTTCCGGCTCCTTTCATATTATTGTAGTTTTTACCTCTTTGATGTATAATGATTTTAATTTACACATAAGGAGGAATTTTTATGTCTAAGGATACAACTAATAACTTCAGCGTTTTAAATGCTGATTTGCCAGAATCAGTTGATAATGCATTAAAAAATCTTACAGATTTGCCTTCCAAAAATGTCGGTCAAACATTATCTGATTGTTGGTTTTTAGTCTTTGGCGGTATTTCACAATTAGCCGAAAAACGTAAATTAAAATATGCCAAAGACTTAGAAGAATTTAAGCAATCCTTAAGTTCAAAAATCACTTCTATTCCAAAAGAAAATCGTGTCGAAGCAAATACCCAAATAGTAATGCCTGCATTAGAAAATGCAAAATACTGTGTTGAAGAACCAAGTCTACGTGAAATGTTTGCAAATTTAATTTCATCATCGCTTGATATTGAAAAACAGGATATTGTTCACCCTTCTTTTTCGGATATATTAAAAACCATGACACCACTAGATGCTCAAAACTTAAAACTAATATTTGATAATTATCAGTTACCAATTTGCAATATTGTTAGAACATCTGATAGCCCATCTTTGTATGCCGTGGTGTTGCAAAATATATTTTTAGAAAACTCAGAATGTACTATATATGAACGCCAATCTCTTTCCATCAGTTTTCTATCTAAACAAGGGCTAGTTGAAATTCCTTCATCGCTCTCCATATATGATGACGCTGCTTATTTTAAATATGAGCAATGTGATGAAATGCTACAAATTCAAAATCAATATCCAGATTGTACATTTCAATTACAAAAACGTTTAATAAAACCAACTCCTTTAGGTGTTTCATTTCTCGATATATGTTGTCCTGATTAACTCTTTAAGCATTGCAACGATATCATTTACATAGCTATCTATTATTTTCATATAGTAGATAGCTACAATTTTATTTACAACTAACGCAGTGATGATTGTACAAAGATTATTAATTATAAAGTATTTCATATATTCACCTCATTTCCGTCGGTTTTTCTCAACCTAACCGTACATCAATCTTCTTTTACACTTTTTTCAAATTTGTGTCATACCTTTTTCACGTAGCATAGCTATATTAATAACTGTCAAAAGGAAATAACCTTTTTATATAGATTCTTTTTCATAACTAGCCAGTGGGATTCGTCTTGCTGGCCCCTCCTTCATTTTGAGATTCTTTCAAAATTTCATCTAAGCAGGCATTCCAACCCACCCGACGTATTGATGTGCTGAGATCTTCATAACCAGATTTCAACTCTGGTATCTTTTCTCCGGCAGTTCCCGGAGTGGACACCAATCCGGCTTTTTTCCGTCTGGTACAAGTTTTCCTGTCGCACAGCACAGATATTCGTCATCATTCTCTGTCTCATAGCACAATGTGCATTTCTGGCACACCTGTTCAGGCATATCCATAACCAATACTGCTTTAGCCATAATTTTTTTACCTCCAACTAAGATAATTTATATCTGTCTCTCGCCGCGGAACGAAACATCATAAAAAGCATTTCCGATAATGCTTTTTCTCTACTTCTGCGCTTTGCTTTCTTGATTACGGTCAGTTCTCTCCAGTTATTCCGCCAAGTGCTTTCTGTTGGCACAATCACGCCAACAAAATATGGGATTTCTTTTGATACAATCGCATATACTTCCTCCGGCATTACAAGATAGTTGTAGTCACCGATGAAATTCAAACCATGTCCCGAATGAAAATCCTCAACAGAAGATTTTATCTCGTAACAGTAAAAGTCCCCTTTCTCAATCCCAGAGACTGTATTGTTCACAGGCTTAAATCTCATGTAATCCACTCTGATAGCGTGTCCTGTGGCATAATCAAACGTGACTTCTTTAGCCATATAAATTCTTGTGTCGTTTTTGGGATTTATATATCTTTCAAGTGCTAAAGAAAGTTCTTTCGTAATTTCTGGTCGTTTGCTCATATTTCCTCCGGTTTCTCGCACCGCTCAAATTCGATAACCCAAACCCACGGGTTTGCATCCCAGCCGTGCTGGCCAAGGTCGGATTTCTTAATGGTGCTGTTCCAAAGAGTCGAAAACGCATATCTTTTTTCTTCTCCATTCAACACATGAGGATATTCCACCTCTACACCCTCTCTACCAATCTGCTCAGATGTAATATCCTGCAACCGTTCCACTCTCACATCCGTAACCTTAAGCCAGATACGCGCCGCTTCTTTCGGCATGTGGATGGATGGGTGCCACCTTGCATCTCCATATATTTCATCTGTTGCCCGGTACATATAACAGCCACAGCTTTTATTCAAGGTGCTCTGTTGTGGTTCTTGGTAACAATTTCCATGTTCGTCTCCCTCGCAACAACAACATTCAAAATGTTCCCATGTTTCCCGGACATAAAGAATATCGCCCGGACATATCGGACAACTACGTTCTGCTATACTTAACTTGTCTGTGTGTTTTTTATCCGCATAATTATGTACTGCATAAGTGCGTCTGTCCGCATTGTAAAAATCCATATCCGGTACAGTACGCTCATTTGCATCTTTGCAAATTCTCCTCGTGCAACTCTTTCTCCCGTCCAGAATCACCAGAACCATTTCTGTATTGAATAAAATCGGTTTAATTGCCATTCACTCCACTGCCTCCCTTTAATTGCTCAACTTCCTCGTTCAATTTTTCTATCTTCTGTACTGCTTCTCTTAAGACCTCTGCATTATGATTTATCGCCATTGCAAGTTCTCTGGCGCTTGAGCTTAACGAACCGCCAGACATCTCTACTACTGTTTTATTATTCCATTTCATCTACTCCACCACCTCTCAACATCTTCATAAACGATTCATTATTCCTTTTGCACATTTTTGCTCTTTCGCAAGGTTTTTTACACTTAAAATAGTCACTACCATATTTCTTGTAATCTGCCTTGTCGCAATGCTCGCATTGTTTATTCATTCACTCCACCGCCTTTCACAATCTGGATTGCTTTGCCAAATGCTTCAAATCTTCCCTGGCTTCTCCCATCATCGTAGATCTGTTCGCCGTCTCCGCATCCGTCCTCGTCGCAATCATCTGGTCTGTCCTGCTCTGCTTTCTTCAATTTTCCCAACTGTTCCAGAACCTTGTCTACATCATAAGCCGTCGGATATTCTTCTAGTAAATACAATACTGCATTTGTATTTACTAAAGTTCCATTGCTTAAAGTAACCGATTTTAAATCTTTCTTCAGCGCATCCGCATCAATCAGTCTCATCGTTCGCCCTCCTGTTCCAATCTGTAATTGCTTTCGTTCGCTCGTCTTTCCCTGTTCTGATGCCTCCGTCCTGATCCATGTACATCTCACATTCATAGCTTTTTGGAAATTCTATTCTGCATTTCATACATTTGATTTTGAACATTACCCCAACAGATGATTGTGATGACTTATTTGTAATGGTTAAGAACATTGCGTTTCCACCGCAGAACGGACATGGCTTCAATGTTTCGTTCATTCTTCATCCCCCCCAATCTAATTTCTGACCACAGCCACTGCAATATAACCCAACATTATACTTGTTTCTTAAATCTCCCTTCTCGTAACAAACAGGACAATAATAGTGATGCATTCCTCTATTGTATCCTTTCTTTATCTTTTCTCTTATTCCTTTCCTTGCTGTCTGCTTCTCCACCGCCGTCCGGCATTCTTCCGGTGTGCCGATCGCCTTATATTCTTCCCACACCTTAGCATCCTCGTTTGTTAAAAGGCAAAATCCCTCATGCTTCTCCCCTTCAAACACCGTTTCGATAAAGTGGTGCATCAAAAGCGGAATATCTACGTTGGCATGATAACGTTCTTTTAAGTCTTTTTCGATTTTCCGGTATTTCTGTACCTCTTCCAGTGCGTTTATTGCCATTGCATAAGCATTTTCAAAAGATTTCCCCCATGATGTATCACACGGAATCGCTTTTCCAAGTTCGTTACAATCATATTTTAATTCTTCAATTGCTTCATTCTCCGTCATGACTCTATCTTTCATTTCTGCCAATTCCTCCTGACTGAATTTTGTGTAACCGATTCCACAATTTGTAAATCCTCCCGCTTTATACACTATGGTTCTCGGCATCCTACACCTCCAACAGTTCCGGATTATCAAAAACGTTGCCGATAACTTCTACACACTTTCGTTCGAGTACGTAAAATCCTAAATTACAGTAGCAATATCCGCTTTCTCTATCTTTTGAGTAACTATAATCAAGCGTCCAATCGCCATTATTATATTTTACAATTTCCGGATATTCTTCTTTTCTATCACAAACGTCATTCTCCCAGATCAGCTTGCCGTTCTTATCCTTAAGACCTGTACACTGGCAGATGGTAGATTGATCGACCTCAACCTGTATTTTTTCAACAGGTGTCCCTAGGCTCAAATCTGCTCCTAATGGAATAATGAAATGGTGTGTGTGCCTACCATCAGTATGCGTCATACAAAAATAAAAACCTTCCACCCATTCCCCATTATCCTTGCGTTTTGCCTTGAATAAATATCTATCCTGCATCTTCATTCCTCGCTTTCTTTCTGTAACCATGACAGACAACTCTGTTCTCCCTCATATTCCTTACCAAAACGGTTGTCAAAATTGATAATAAAATCTGCCAACTCCTCATCCGTCATGCTCCGGATCCGGTCTGCATTGGTCTGCGGTCTGCATTCTTTCACAATCTCAAGGCACTCATCCTTCCAAGCTAAAACATTTTCTAGCTTATAGGAACTGTAGCCAACATGATAATAGTCCTCTCCAATTTCCTTGTACTTGATTTCGTAATATGGCTTTTTTCCTTTCATTGTTACGATAATATCTAAGCAGGAAACTTTAATGCGTTCCGTTTTACTATCCCGTGCCGCAGTTCTTATACACTCAATCATGACTTTCCTCGCTTTCCATGTACGGCTCCGGCAGTGGCATCCAGGCTGTGACATTTACACTATCAATATCATCACCGAGGACAAACCGTCCTCCCAAATATTGTACAAAGCAACAACGGTTTTGATATGTATCCCATCCAATTACACTATTAAGAGATTCTTCCGGCAGTCTCTCACTTACTGGAATCCATCCGCTTTCCTGCTCCAAAATCCTGTTGATTTCTTCCTCCGAAACCACTTTTGTTAGTGGAGAATATCCACAGGCTTCTGTTGCTACCTCAGATATCCGGTTTTTAATCCTGCTTATTTTCATTCTGATCCTCACTTTCCGGCAACATAGCATATTTATAGCTACTCATTTTACCGTCGTATGTGCTCCATGACGTTTTTCCGTAATCCCATGTATAAACCGTTTCATCTTCATATTTTGCAAAATGTTCTTTGCTCCACGCAAAAAGTTCAGAATCTCTGACCAAAATCGGTGTATCGACTGGAACTTCGCTCCAATCAACATACTGGCCGTTCGCCCATTCTTTTGCTTTTTCTCTGCAACGACCAGCATTTCTAATGTCATTATCGCAAAAATCGCATTTATCGCAGACTCCCCTGCATTTTTCCAGTTTCCCATTAATTAACGCAATATTGCATCCATCACACGCAATATTTAAAATCTCTTCCGCATATTTTTCTCTATTCAGCATTTTCCTGCTCCTTTCCGATCCTGTTCACAAGCTGTTCTGACCTCGTATAAGCCTTATCCAACAGTTCCAAGTATTCACTAAAGGAAATCTGCGCCTTTTCGGATAACTCACTCGGATAACGATCTAACAAAGCCTTAATGCACTGTTTCATGTCTCCAAAATATCCGATTGTTCGAACGCTTTCTTTTTCATTGCCGTCCTTATCCTGTCCGGCATATCTCTGTCTCAGGGTGTGATTCAGAGAATCAATCTCCACAAAATATCCATCCTGCAGTTCCACAGCTAACTTGTCCATCAACCATTCCTCCTATATTTCATACGTCTTTCCGATAAAACGCTTGTCAATGTACTTACATTCCCATTCCAATACACTTGCGATCCCCGTCATGGTTTCATATCCGGTAGCAAGGCAGTTAATCAAATATCTGATTCTCTCATAAACCTGTCTGATCTGATTTCCCGAAAATTTAAACTGTGTTTTAAGGCAGACACCCAACATAGCAAAATAATTAAATACCTGTGCCAGTAAAAACTTATTTGCCTGTATCATGCAGTTCGGTGCAATCTTTCTCTCTACCAGATAAAAGCTCTCACGATACGGAATCTTATTAGTTTCCTCTCGCACGTCAATCTTGCATTTATCTTTCAGATAAAAACCAAGTTCCTCGCCTGTCGTTCCATCCTTTGCATTCTCCACATATGCATCAATAGTCTGCTCAACCTTTATGATTCTTTTGTGTCCGAATCCGAACTTATCATGCAGTGCCTGATATGCCATCATACGGACGTTATAATAGGATTCCTCTATTAGATAATCCGCATTGCTTTGTGCCTTGGCGTGTCTCTGTATTCCGATCAGTTCACTCTTGGAATATCCAAGTGGCTGCATCCGCTTTTTCTTTCTTGCCAGTGCATTACTCATTTGCTCTTCCATCTCCTCTCTACATCCTCAAAATGGCTAAATACAAGACTTTGAACATATTTTGATATATTTGTCCGTGCATATTTTTTAATTAGCATTTCCCCTGCTTCCATCATTCCTTGGAACCACTCATCTTCGTTATCAGCTTCATAAAACTGCTGCCGGAATTTATAATAGTCATTAAAAAACTGCCATTCTTCGGAACCTTTTTCAAATTTCTTACTTGCCATAATCATTCACCTTTTAATCAAATGGTGTGCTGCCACATACTTCTCGGAAACCGTCTTTCTGTCGCATCCGTGCTTGAATCTGTTCAATGGTTTCGGTTCGCTCGATAAATTCCATACGATCACCTTCAAACTGAACAACTTCTCTAAACGGTGTACCCTGTCGATTCTTTTCAACTTTCAAGCCTTTAAATTTTCTGTCTTCATCCAAATTCCACATAAGAATAATATTGGAAGCATCCTGCTCAATATCTCCGGATTCTCTTAATTCGGACATTGTAGGCTCTTTCGTTACATTCATTTCCGATACTCGGTTAAGCTGTGACAATAGGATGATCGGAACGTGAAGCTCTCTCGCAAGTGCTTTGAATTGCTTCGAAACTTCCCCGACTTCGGATGCACGATTATTGAACTTCCGGTTACACCGTACCAATTGCAGATAGTCAACTACGATCACGTCATATCTTTGATGCCTGCATTGCGTTCTCATTTCCTCAATAACATTTGTCTGATCGTCAATTGTGATCGGATATTTTTCAAGCTCATCATTTGCCTTGTCAAAGGCTTCTTTCTCTCCACCAAGAAAAGCCTTTGCCCTGCGAACTCTTGTCAGACCAATCTTTGACATTCTTGAAACAAACCTTTCATAAATCTGACTGTTGTTCATCTCCATGTTGTAGTAACAAGTGTTATAGCCTTTTCTTGCCATATTCTCGGTTATTTGTGCCACAATAGCAGACTTACCAACTCCCGGTCTCGCGGCAACAACTGTAATGTCTCCGCCTTCAAGACCGCCAAGGCAATCGTCAAGATGGTAAAATCCTGTCTTTACCCTGTCCTCTCCCACATCATCATTGAAGTATTTATCTTTGTTCTCTGATACGATTTGCTTCATCAACTTAGATTTCTTCAACTGATTAACTTGGATTTCTTCAAGCCTTGTAAGAACTTCCGCGATCGAATTATCAATATCACATGGTCTAAGGCTCACTCTCTGGAAAAGGCTTTTCGTTTCCCTTGCCCGCCAATCCTTAATGACTGCATCCGCATAGTTTTTCATTGCTGTCGATAACGGAGTTGCGGCAATACATTCCTTAAGCTCCCCGGCAATCATTTCCGGCTCCCATTTGTGGTTTTCAAGTGACTGAGACAGTGAAACGACATTAATGTTTTCTCCACGATCATACATGGCAAGCATTTCAGCAAAAGCATCTTGGCAAAATTCAGAGCTGAACATTTCCGGCTTCAATTTGTTGTAAATCTTGTACATGGAATCATTGTCAATCAATACACATCCGATCACTCCAATTTCTGCTTCCGTCAACTGCTCTCACCTCGCTTTCGTTTCTCTACTTGGCGAATCCAGTAATTACAGTCCTCTTTCAGCCAGTCTCCGTATTTTGGTATGTAGCGATAATTCGTATCATCCGGATTCTTCTCTATATAGTCAGTAACATATGCCACTGTAGCCTCATATATCAGCTTTGCAACGGCTTTCCTGTTCGGCTCGATAACTTCTAAAAGCTTGTCCATCCATGCTACCTTGGCAGACGTTAACGACGTTTTCTTTGGATATGCATTGATCGTGTATTCCCATCCCCATTCCGCGTCAAAGTCCAAATCAGATGCAGGCACGCTTTCTTTTGTATTTTCTTTCTCTATCTCTATATCTGTATCTATATCTTTCTCTATATCTATCTCTACATTGCAATTTTGTTGCAAAATGTTGCACTCCGTTGCTCCACTGTTGCATTGCAACGCTTTTTGTGCATTTTCCCTAGATTTACGACTTCTACGAGTGCTTGCCGTCTCGCTTCCTAAGTTATCTTGCACAAAAGGCATAAGATACTCGATATTGTCGGCTGTCTGGATCAATCCGCAGGAAAGAAGATACTGAATCGTAACTTGAACATTGATTTCGTCCTCGTCAATATCAAGGGCAATCTCTTTGTAAAATTCATCTTCCAAACCGGAATACTCTAAGTAGCCGCCCTTTTTCAATGACAACAACTGCATCTTAAGGTATATGATCGTGTATGTATCACCGCCAGCCATCTTACGGAGTTTTTTGATTCGTTTGCTATCAAAGAAATCATCCATCAGCTTAAGCCAGTAATACCGCTTATTCTCCGCCATTTTCACTACCTCCAAGCAATTCAATAACCTTTGCCCCAGCATCTTCCGGGCGACAAAATACGAACTCAACGCCATACTTAAGTTGCATTGTCAACATAGCTTTTTCAAGAGTTTCACCGGATGTAGGTTTTGCTTTCGGTAGCGGCTTATTCAGCCATTTTCCTTGACTGTGCATAAATGCAATCTTGTTATACCTGTGAAGTCTTGGATTTTGCCATTTAAAGACGTCCTGCACGCATTTAACTCCGTCTGTATTCTCTACAAGCACATATAGCTTAATTCCGTTGTTCTGCGCCAAAATACACTCGTCACGGAATCTCGGATGTGCTTTTCCACAGAGATTCCCTACAATTTCCTGCATGTCCTTTTTCGTGTCAACGGAAACATCATATGTGCCAAGGAAATCCATCTTTTTAAGTTCCATTTTTCTAGCTGATTTTCTATGGATAACATCCGATACCTTGTCTGTAGCAATTATATAATCTCCAACCGGCAATGGTGCACGCAAGACTTCCATATCGTGGCTTTTAAAATATCTATTCTTAAGGATATGTAAGCCCTCTTTCTGTCCTTTATCCTCAATTATTAACACGTATTCTCCTTTCTGGCGGTCACTCTTAGCAACCGCCAAAGGTATCTCATGGCTTTCAATTTAGTTTTGTGATATATTAAATTCCATACCAAAGTCAGATACCGCATAAACTGGTTTCTTTTATGCTTTCACATTGGTGTTTCAACCTATCAAAACGGGCAAAGGTTCATATCAACCTCTAATCCTTTTTCTGCAATATAAACATTTGCTCCATATTTAACTGTTTCTTCTGTCTTTTGTTTGAATAGTGCGGGATCTCCGCTTTTATCTGATAAGTGTATTAGAACGACATTTCTCAATGCCGGATTATCGTTAGTAGAAATAAAGTCAAGTGCCGTTGGTAAGCTCATATGGCCTCTTAATCTGTGTTCGTAATTTGGCTCTTCTCGGTTCACAAACTGCATATCGTAGTTGGCTTCCACCATGATTTGATTAACGTCCTTAAAACGCCATCTGACGTATTCCGTGTCTGTTGCATACACAAGGCTTCCCATCTCTGGATGCGTAATGTAAAACCCAACGCACGGGCACTCTGAACCGTCTCCGTTGTTATGTAGCCATCTTCCAGATTTATCACAGTTTTCAAATGCTCTTATGTCAAAATTTCCTTTTCTAAAACGCATTTCAGAATCTTTTATCGGCGGTCTGCATGGTTCAAAAACAGGAATGCCAGCTCGCACATATTGTAAGCTATAAAGACTATGGTCAATATGGAAATGGGTAGTAATCACAGCCTTAATTTTCATCACATTGAAATCCAGTGCTTTCTTGACTTCCATAAATGGCAATCCAGCTTCAATTATCAAGGCTTCTTCGTCATTCTCCAGGATGTAGCAGTTGCCGGATGAACCGGAACCTAGGACTTTAAGCTTTATTTTCAATCACTCCCTTCGCTTTCTCGATAATCTCATCATCAAAAGTCGCTAGAACTTTTCTGTAACTTTGCTTTTCAAATATTCCTCTCATTTTTCTTTCATTCGGATTATGACAAAAAACCTTGAAAAAATTATCAATATTGGATTGATGTTTGATTCGCTCAATCTCTGGAAGCCGTACCTCAAACTGTTCGTTACCAAAAACATCTACGCCCTGTTTGACAATGCAGTCCGTAATCTCGTAATCAATACGGTTCACAGCTTTTGGTTTTTCCAATATCCACATTTCCCTAGTAAATTCCGCATCCGGCACATATTTCTGAACTTCATCATTACTCATGACCTTGTCAGCTTTCAGATAGTAGCAATGGATGATTACCGGCAAGCCAAGCGATTTCATATTCCGTACCACTAACCCGGCTTGCGGTATTGCGTTCAAGGCTTCAATTATGCTTGGTGCTACGCATATCCGTTTAATCGTGTTGTTTTCGCCCTCGCACCGATGTTTTGGAACTCTTGGAATAAACTCATCCACTAAGTCAAATGAAACGTGAATCATAGGCTGCTCCAATTCTTCCTCTGCCGGGAACTGAAATACTTTCATGTAATTCTGGCTTGCATATTTTTGATATTCTTCTCTAAGCATTTCCATGGCTTTCTTTGCCTTCTCTTCGGTGGAATAATCTGCAACATCTACTGAATCATCATATCCACATATCTGCATTCTCACATAAACGCGCCCATTTATACATCCTTTATATACAGAAACCAAAGCGTTATCATACGGGAAATCCATTGTTCCGTCCTGCGATATAACTCTCATGGCAACCTCCTAGTCCTTCATAAAGTCTGGCACGTTCTCGTCATTCTCAACGACTTCTCCGGCTACTTTTTCTGGCTCTGATTCGACTACTTCGCTCCCGGTCTCAATAGCTTCGGATTCAGCTACAACAAATGGCTCTGAATTGGCATTTTCGGAAATATCACGCTTGACCTGTTCCTGCAAATCTTCCATCGGATATTCCTTGAAATCGTTGTCCTGCATTTCTTCTTTTGTATAAAGCCCCATCGTCAATTCCGGACAATTCAGACTGGAGAAAAAAGATGCCGCTCTGTAACGAAGCATTAACTGTGGCATGGTTTTCCACTTACTACCGTTCTTACCAAGCCAACCCTCATCTTTTGCCATATCCATATTTACTTCCATGCCCTCAACCCTGCGACCATTTTTCATAGTCCAAGCCGTACATGAGAATGGCTTGCCGTTCTTGTCCTTTGCTTCGTCAAACTGCAATTCCATATCAAATTTTTCGGAATTATTGATTGCGGCAATCAGAAATTTACTGCTCCAACTCGGTCTACCCTGGATCACATACAGATTCTGCATAACCATCAGTGGGCTTACTCGCAGTCTCTGCGCCTGCTCAATAGCAATCAGACAGTTTGCATCGTTCTTCTGGAATGTTGCCGGAACGATAGTTGAACTCGCCAACGCCTTTGCCATCTGCATAGCCATAATGAAATTATCTGATGTTCCAAAAATTCCAAGGCTATAGTCTGTAACCTTGTTGTTGCTGTGTGCAACCTCTGTCTTTTCCTCTTTCTTTTCCTCTGCCTTTGCTACTGCTGTGTTCTCTGCCATAATTATTTTTCCTCGCTTTCTTTCCTTATTGCTTTTTTAAATGCTCCATTTTTAAGAAATTTCAAAACAAGATTGAGTTGCATATTCTTGAAAACCTCTATGTGCTTTGTACTGTGATACCACATTACCCATTCCTGTTTCAAAAGTTCCTCAATGCTTGTAATCTGCTCACCCTCTGCGAATTTTCGCTGACTTAAAAGGTATTCCCTGTGTTTTTGAATGTTCTCACATTTTGCGCACTCTTCGGAAGAATACCTTGAACAATGCTTTCCGTTAAGGTTTATAGACAATGCACAATATCTACATGGATTAACTCTCATCATCGCCACCGCTTTCCAGTTCCTCATATTTCTTCACAACCGCCACCTTATCAGCACCGTAAGTTTCCACCCATGCCATATCCACCGATTCATCCGTAACCGTCAGCTTTGCGCCTTTGGCATTTACAACCGTGTCACCGGCTTTCACGGAATCCTCGGTGCGGTATGTATAACTTCTGGTGCTGTTTGGAAATTTTGCTTTGATATACTGCATCGTTAACCCTCCTTTTTTAATGCCCCTTTGACATATTCTCAACAATCCGTAAAAGTCGTTCGTTTGTTTCTGTGGCCTTTCTAAGTTCTCCTTCAAGGCGATATTTATTACTCTCAAGTTCGTCTACCTTTGTTCGCAAATCCGAGTTTTCAGCCTTCAACTTTTCAATATCATCCATGTACACGACCTCTCTTTCCTTTATTTCTTGCGTCTTTCTCACAATACGGAAGAGAACAATGTCCGGATTCCGCAAAATCAAAGAATCCTTTCTTGCTTGCACTCTTCCAACGCTTGCACGACATGCACCTTGCATCCGGCTGTGTGATGTTGTTGCTTATTCCAACTCTAGACATTCTACATCCTAGCTTTCTTAATGAAAATCCGCTTCCGGTTCTTTTTCCGGTCGAATATAACTGTCATCATATTCCTTATCAATAACGATAGCCGTTCCAGCTCTGGATAATCTCAAGAGTAGCACCTCAAATTCACTCAAGTTTCTAAGTGACGAAATCGTCAAATCCTTATAGGCAGAAAGTGTATATGGTTCTTCTTTTCCGTTATTCCATATCCACTTTGACACAGGAATTTCAACATTCAGTTTTTCATCATGCTCATTTTCAAATGTGATAACTGCTCTTTGCATACTGCTCCATGATGGTTTATCTTCCAACTCAAACCGCATTTCACATTCCACTGATTGATAAGAAATGCCATCATCGTAATCAATGCCTAAATCTTCTGTGTCAATGTCCCTTTCACACTGTTTAATCCATGCCTTGAACAAATCCGTAAGTTTGATTTCTTTCTGCTCCGGCTCCATCATAAGGTCTTTAAAATTCTCCAAAATCTTTTTATTTCCAATACAGAAATCCGAATTAACAATCTCTGTTAAAACAGAATCAAGTTTAGGAAGGTACTCTGAAAAATCATAACTCTCAATGTATGGAACCATGACTTCTTTTACCTTTTCCTCAATGGCATGCTTTGCATCTCCCCAGCGAAAAGCATCTTCGATTGCTCCTCCCAATGCATTCATAAATTTTTCTTTGACAATTTCACTTACTTCATCCGAAGATAAACTTTCCGATGCTATTTTCAATAATTCTTCTTTCATTTACACACCCTCCACTTTCAACTGTTTGTCCTCTGAAACGCTCAAAAGAATTAGCTGCGCATCCATATCCGGCACATTGAACTCATTCAGTGATTCTGCGTTATCCACAAAAATCGGCACGCTCACGCCGTACAATTCACTTAACGAGCGGATAATATCAAGTCCGGCTACAATTCTGTGACCGCTGTTTAAAGTTGAATACGGAACGCCATTCACAGTACACTCGCAACAATCTTTCATACCGCCATTTAATTGCGTTTCAAAGAGTTTGAAATTTACGGTCTTGAAATGGCTGTTTATAGATTCAGAAACCTTATTCAGCTTGAAGCGAATGAACTCTTCCAAGAGGTAAAGCATCTGTTCCTGGTCGGCAACTTTCTGCCCGATTTCTTTCTGCTCGTCACGAAGCGTTTCGATACGATCATCAATCGCAACATTGTTAGCCGCCTGCGCAATAACCTTGTTCACCTCTTCAAGCTGACTCTGCAGATCGGCTTTCTCGGCTTTTAAATCAGTAACAACCTGATCTACTCCGTTTGATTCAAGCTTTTCAATCTCTGCCAGTACTTCATTATGCCTTGCTTTTAACTTCGCATATTCCTCATTCTGCGAATAGTCAGCTTCTTCTGGGATCTCGGATAACAGTTTGCAAAGTTCCTCTTTATTCGTAAAAGTCCCCTGCTCCTGTTTCTTTAAGGAATCTATTTCCATTTGCAGATCAGCATTTTTCTTTGTCAGTTCCTCGATAAGATTTTTCTTCGCAAACCCATATGCCTTGATTTCTTCCAAGTTGGATTCTTTCTTGGTAATAAAGTCACTTTTTGAATCATTTAGTTTCCGCTTTGCATCTGCCTTGGCTTTTGTCTTTCTTTCTTCAAAATCAGTCTTCAACTGCTCAGTCTTATCAGCTGGCAACTTCTGACCGCATAAGGAACAAACCGTTGTAGATTCATCGAATATCCACTTGGATTCATCAAAGAGATACGGAGTTTCATCAAACGCCTTGGCTTTCTCAGAATTATACTGTTCGCCCAGTTTCTTCCGCTCTGTATCCGCATCAGTGATAGTTTTTTCGTTATCAGAAATCTGTTTCTCTTTCAAAGAAATCGTAACCGAAAAATGTTCTAACTCATTTTTACAATCACGCAATTCAGCATCCATGATGCTTCTTTTGTTTGATAACTCGCGATTCATCGTCTGTTCCATGCCGGACATGTCAAACTGTAACTGCATTTCCTTACTTCTTAAATCGCCCAATGCGCTACCTGCATTCTCCATTTTCTTGTCACATTCAGCGATTCTTCTTACCAGATCTGCCTTTGCAAGTTCCTGCTCTGCCACGTCAACGTCAACCTTGGATTTCTCGGCTTCATCAATGCGAACCGGAATTTCAGCCTGTTTTTTCTTCCATTCTGTAAGAGCTTTGGAAAACTTAGCACGGATATCGTCTGTAGACGGCGCTTTCTCCAATTCTGAAAGCAATGGCGCATACTTCGCGTCCGTCTGTGCCAGCTCTACATCTGAAACATCTGAAATAAGTTTCATCAGAATATCTCTCTGGTCTTTCCACTTCAAAGAAGAAAAATACTGCGGATTAGTCAGCATTTTGAACATTTCCTCGCTCTGTGCCAATTCCGAAACATAAGCCTTGAAATCCGCTTCACTCTTCGGATAGCCGTCAATCTCAAACGAATTAACATTCCCCTGCAATACTGCCGTATCGGTTCCACGCTTCTTAACCCAGTTCTGTTTCTGTGTCTTGGAAAGTTCAACTCCCTTGCCATCTACATCCAGAACCGCTACAACCTTAATCTCCACGTTATCAATGCGGTTGCCGTCCTTATCCAGTGGTCGGACATTGAACTTTTCCTCTCCGGCACTGTTCTTATTAAACAGAAGCCATGTAAACGCATCAAAGATAGTTGTTTTTCCTGCGGCGTTCTGTCCTTTAATACTTGTCTTATTAGAGAAATTCACATCAAGGCTCTTAATTCCCTTGAAATTCTCCATATGTAACGATCTAATTTTCAGTTTCATTTTCTTTCTCCTTCCACTCTTTATATTTTTTAAGTGCCTCTTCAAAGCATGCTTCATCGTCAACATATCCAAGAGCTGACTCTATAATTTTTGAATCAATAGTTGTTCCTTTTTTTCCCATCAGCTCAATGTCTCTTTGGTGCTCATTTGCAATAATGGCACATGCTGTATGAACTTTCGTCCTGCATGCAACCAGATCTGCATATTCTTCAACGGAAATTGTAACGGTATTTTCTGCCATCTTAATTTTCCTCCTCTAATACATTGATTTTGCTTACAGACACCTCGTATGCTGTTCTCTGTTCTTCTGTTCCATCTTCATATTTCTTAATATATCCGCGGCTCTGAATGCGTCCATTGATCTCAATATGAGTTCCTACTTCCAACTGACCAACAAATCTTGCATTTCTACCCCAAACAACACATGGGATATAATCTGATTTTCCGTAGGAACGATTGACTGCGATTAATAAATCTGCAATTTCTCTTCCAAGCGGAGTTTTCCTGTAAATCGGTTCTTTGCATACATATCCGTCAAGCTGGATTTTGTTCAAATCTGTATGCTCTCCCGGATTCGCTTTTTCAATTTCACAGACGAATACATATAATAACAGACAATTTCTCTTTTCCTCGTGTTTGTTATAAGAACGATACACACCGGAAACATTAACGGCAGTGCCCGTGTATTTATCGTTCAGATTGATTAATCTCTCTGAAATAATTAATGGGATAATATCAGCCGTCCCACTTAATCTATCCACTTTGAGGTACATATTATAAAATCCCTCTCCAAACACCTCATGGTTAAATTCCGGCTCTGAGATAATCGTTCCTGTAAGTTCCACTTTATTGTTTTCTGCTCTCATATTTGAATTTCTCCTTTTCTTATGCTAAAATAGGCGCAAATAGCTTATGCTATTGCTTTGATTTGGAATCATTCAGCTTTGGTCGGTTCGGATGATTCCTTTTCTTTGCTGTAATCAGTGTCAAATGTGATATAGGTAATACCGTCATCGTCATCAGACTCACTTCTGTAATCGTAATCTACAATCTCTTCTGTATACTCCTGCCACTCCCCATCTATTTTTGTTCCTATATAAATAAGAAGTAATCCAATCAATACAGGTATAGCAGTGACCGGATACTCCGTTGCATCAATGCAGATGCAAAACAGAAAAACAACGGTGCCGATCATTTCAATTATCTTTGCTATTTTTTCCATAGGCATCCTCTCATGTAATAGAAAAAAGTTTTTTCATCTTCTTTTTAGGACTTTTTATTTCAAACTTTTCTCCTGTTTCATCGTCGATCATGTAATTGCCGTCGGAATGCATCGTATGTGGCTTTACTCCCTGTTCTTCCATGAACTCAAGCAAGATATCTTTGCCACCTTGTAAAATATTCATCTGACTTACAACTTCCATCCAATAAACCATAAAATGTGTAATATCCCAGTTCTGATATTCCATAAGAAATTCCGGTGCTTTATCTCCTATCAGTTTGTCCATACCGAACTTCTCAATGTAATTCCTTGTATAGAAGTAATCTTTCCACTGGTATTTTTCTCCATCGAATGTCTTTTCGATAGGAAACATATTCATAAATTCTCTTGGTGTCAAAGTCCCCACCATAGCACATATCACTTCAATAATATAAAATTCTTTTGTCACAAAGTCCGACTCTCCACGCTTTAACGACTTGCAATCAGATTTCCCTTTTAGTTTTATCAGCAAGTACAGATTCTTCTTGAAATCATCCGGATAAGCACTTTTAGACTCCTGTATTGTCATATTTTCCCAAAGACCTGCCATTTTACATTTTCTGTCAAATGCTCGTGCATAATTAATCCACTTAGGTTTAAAGTCGATCAGCTTTTTGCCGTCCATGACGTAAAAATTAAGCATCTTCATCATCCTTTCTCTCAATTAACGGTAAAACCCCATTCTTTTTAAGCTCTTCATACAGGAACAATCTTCCTTTTTGCGTCCATTCCGTCTGCATAACCACATCAGACCGCCCATTCGACCTTGTAATATCAATAGTCTTACTGTGAACATATCCAAGCCCTTGATATTGCCTGTATAAAATCCACTGTTTTCCTACTTTGCGCTGAACTCCTAACTCTTTCAGCATCTTATTAAACGCTTTAGCAGATATTCCATAATCCTGTGCGATCTGTGTTACCAGTACTGTTGATTTACTGTTCAAAATCAAATCCACATAGTTGACTTTTGGTTGCATTTCTAAAATGATGTTATTCATTTCAACAACTTCGGTTTCAAGTTCCTGTATCTGCTTGTCTTTCTGCTCAAGCATCTTGTGCGCTTCAATAACTGCAAGTGCCATAAGTTCTTCGCCGGTTGGAATAACTGTTTGCGTCTGGTTATAATAATTTTCTTCCAGTGCATCAAACTGTTCCCATGCCTTATCAGTCCCAAGCATTTTGCAATGACGGCTTGCACCTCGACGTGTCCAAAGATAAAGCTGATTCGCGTTTTTCCCAACAAGGGGAAAATCAGTTACCCTGTTCTTAAACTCCTTAAGATCTGCTCCTTTTAATAAGAAGAAATGTTCTCCCTCTTTAAAATGTGTTTTGTTGCTCTGAAAGTTCTTTTTTACGTTATCTGTTTCTGTTTCGTACACATCAGCCAACTGTGCGGTAGTGATAACTCTTTGTCCTTTCCACTCAATGACCGGCAATTCTTTTGTTCCAATATGTACTAATTCGTTCATTTGTCTCCTTTCCGGATTTTTTGCAATAAAAAATCCAACTACCGCTTGATAGTTGGAAAATACTGGTTGTCTCTATTTTGCTTTGTTGATACAATTAATGTACGGCGGCGGCCATCATGAAAGGAACTGTTATCATGAAAATCGTTAGTATACTTATCTCATTATTGGTATGGCGTGTTACCGGTTACGACTTCTTCATAATTCTAACCATAACATCCATGACAATCGACCTATACAAAGGAATTAAAAAAGTACAAAAGAGATTAAATAAAATACTAAAGATGATGCGGAAAATAAAGCAATAATGTAACTCATTTCCTGCCGCCGTCGCATATTAATTGTATCAACTGATTTCCTGTGTTACAAACACATTTAATCTGCAAATTTCGACATATTTCTCAACTATCTCAATATTCAGTTCTTCTTATTCTTTCGTTTTTGAGTTCCCAGTTTCTTCACTGGTTGCCTTGCTTGCTGAACCCTCGACCATTCCCAGAACATATCCTTTCTGAAAATCGTTCATTTTGGGAATCGCGTCTTTCAACTTTTCTACAACTTTCTTTTCCTGTTCGCTCATGTATTCACTTCCTTTCTCCCTGTGATATAATTTCCTTATTAAATAAGGAAAGGCGGTGATAATATGGATAATGGTTATTCTGAAACATTTGCTACATATGAGTTTGCAGATAAAGGAACATATGTATGTATGCAATGCGGTGGCGAAAATAAAAAGGGAATCGTCACTGTAAAGCAAGGCGAAATGCTACCAGAATGCAAAGAGTGCGGATATACTACATGGATTAAAATAATGCAGGATTTTTAAACACTCTTTCTTCCTCTGCGAGCGTTTGGTTCGTAACCGCCAAGTTATCATCAACCAGATGCTCAATGAGGAACGTTCTTTTTACCACTCTCGTTCCATCTTCACATACTTGTGAAATGTGCAGATACATCTTCCCATCCTTCTGGAATGGAATAACAAATATGCTCTGCAAAAACTTCCACTTCACAAAATGCTTATTAAAAAATGCAACTGCATGAGCCTTGATTTTACTCACTGTATCATCCCTTTCTGTGATATAATATTTTCAAAAACGGAGGAATTAACATGCTTCTAAAAATCGAAAGAATAATATTAAAGAAAATATCTAAAACGAATTTTTCAATCAAACTTTCCGATATAGGTAAATTTGATGGAGAAGATGCATACCAAGCGTTTTTGGATTTACAGGATAGAGGATATGTAACGAAAGTAAACACATCTATGGATAGATCGAGTTTTAGCTTCATAGTTACATCCAAAGGCAGATTCTACAAAGAATATCTTTTCTTGGAATTTTTGAGAAATATCCTCATTCCTTTTATTGTGGCTTTGATTACAGCAACTGCTACATATCATTTAGAAAAAGTAGCAGATAGCTATTCCGACAGCGGCACCAGCCAATGCGCTTACGAGTTGGATTCCACCGACAATGAATGGCTCAAACTTATCGAGTAAGTCACGCTTTTGCCGAAATGTCATTTTTTTCATCATCTCTTCTCCTTTCTGGTAACTTTTTAAGTTACTTTCTTTGCAAAAAAAATATCCATTGGATTTTGGATGTGAAGGTTATCAATCATAACCTGAATTTCGTCACTTCCGAAAACGCCCTTACTCATTCTCATATAAAATGTTTTTGGCGTAACTCCAATCATTTCCGCAACATCAGCCTGTGTTTTGCCATTTTCAGCAATAACGCCGCGAAGTTTGTTTGTATCAACCATCTTACTACTCCTTTCTAACTTCGTAACTTTTGAAGTTACTTTCATTATATTCCATTTTGGTAACTTGTCAAGTTATTTTTTTCTTGACGAGTAACTTTTTTGTGTTATAATAAAGTTACCAATAGGAAAGGAGGGAAACTCAAATGACAATCGGAGATAGGATAAAAAAGCAGAGAGAGCTTTTAGGTATTTCACAAGTAGAGCTTGCAGAGAAAATGAAAGTTTCAAAGCAAACACTATATAAATATGAAAACAACATTATTACTAATATTCCAAGTGATAAAATAGAAATTATTGGGAAAGTTCTTGAAGTTTCTCCATCTTATTTAATGGGTTGGGAAGATAATTTAGAAAACGCACCAGATATTCTTCCAGACCTTATGTCGGATAATGAATTGCTAGATAATTTGAAAATGCTAATGGAACTTAGCAAAGAACATCGACAGACTATATTTGACAATATAACCTATTGGCATGAAAAAGAGGGGCACTAAATGCCCCACTTTTTTTTGAATGAAAGTATTGTGTTATATAAAAATTTCAAAAATCGCTCGTTGTCGCACTTAACGACCATTTCAGTTATTTTTTCCTTGTAAAACGCTGTTTCCTCATTGCAATCTTTTTCCCCCATCTTATTCTCCTCCAATCATTCCGCACTTCCGATAGCGATACACAAATTATAGAACTTATGTTCGATATCGTCAACCCCATTTGACAAATTGCTACAAATTACAAACTCGTTTGTAGTTGAGGGACAAGAAAACGCCTTATCCCGCCCCTCAGCCAGAACTTGAAGTGCCCTTATCGGACAATTTTATTTTACAAATTTTCCCGCAAACATTCAATTTCTTTCGGTCGCAAGTTTCGACAGGTAAATTTCTTATTGTCGCAGAATGTCGATTGATTAGTTTAAATTTTGTTAAAAAATTAATTACTGGTTGAAAATTATGCATCTGCCAGTTATCTGTGATGAATTTTAAGTGCATAATTTCCCTTTCCGCCCGTAGGCTTATTATTTAAAAGAGCCGGCTACACAACACATGGTCATGTAATCGGCTCTTAGGCTCTTGATTTTATTATATTTCTACATAGTTTTTCTTTTGTGCCAAGTTGTCCGCTTTGTTCGTAAAACAGCAGTTTAGGGAAATATCAAAAGCAAGATGGTGTTTATGAGATACATTTAAAATCTGAAGCAGCTGTTCAAGTAAGCATCCATTTTAATAAGCAATATATAGATACACCAATATGCTCTTTAACACCAAAACAATTTGGCTTCGAAATGTCTATATATGATGTCGAATACAACGCATCCGGCATTATTTTTACTATTAAGAACGACTATTCAGACGAACTTACATTTTCCGTTATTTGGCAAGCGTTCGGGAAAATACTATAGATTAGTACAATCCGCTTAACACAGCCTGTGTAAGTCTGGTACCAACATATAATGCGACATGTGTATTGTCTAAATAGCAACATAAAACGCAATATTCAAAATTTTCCCAGGCGTTTGCCCAAACACCAAATGTTCTTTGATCCGTATTGCAATCTTTAAAAAAATCATACGCAATAATATTACTTGCTATTTCAGAATAATTCTCATCTCTAACTTGAAGTTGGAGAAATTTATATTTTGTTACATCGGCTATTTGATACTGTGTCCACGTAGCATTATTACTAAGAGAAGAAACGAGAACATCGTACTTGCCTTTAAAACTATTGCCTAAACTGCTGTTTAACGATGATATCGCCCCTGTACAAGTACCATTCCCAATCTTAGAAATGTCTGTCGTTCCAAGCATTTTATAGAGATACCGCACATTCTTGAACATCTGTGACACCTTTGCAAAAATAGAAGAATGTTTTTCGCCACTTGATAATTTTGGTACGCTTGTCCATGCTGACACTGATCCGTCTGCCACATCACTACTCGTAAAAGTTGCTGTATTCTCTGCTGTATCTCCACCGGTTGCCACTGCACCGACGTTTTCTGCTGTCAGTACCACATTTCCCCGACTGTATGATTTTTCTTTCACACCTTTCACGCCAGTAACCGGCGTACCGGCAAGCACATCCCACTTTTCATCCGATGTTTTGTAGATGTTTGCTCCCGCAGGGACTGTACTGCCCGCTCCCTCTTTAAAATCATCCGTGGTGGTAAATTCATCTGAAATATTGTACATCCATCCGGCATTGACATCCGCAAGTGCCGGAAGATCTGCAAATGCAACTGTTCCGTGTGGCTGCAATCCACCTTTAAGTCCTTCTGATATGTCTTTTGCCTGCTGATAGTAATACTTGGCATTGTCAGAATCCTCGCCCTCTCTGCTTCCTGTACCACCAACAGCATAACTCTGTGCCTTGGTTGCACTTTCTTCTGCAGATTCCGCCTTACCGATGATCTCCGCAGCCTTTTGAGTTGCAATATCTGCTTTTTCGGCTGCTGTATCAGCTGACTGACTGGCGGATGATGCTTTCTCCGTGGCTGTGGCGGATGATTCACTGGCGGATGTCTCACTGACTTTTGCGTTGCTTTCGGATGCCTCTGCCGCCGTAGCTGACTTCGCTGCCGCTGTCTCTGACGCTTTGGCATTGGTTTCGGATGTTTTTGCCGCTGTTTCACTGGCTTTTGCAGCATTCTCACTTGCTTTGGCGTTGGCTTCGGACTTTGCCGCTGCCTGCTGGCTTGACTCTGCCTTTGCCACTTCCACTTTGATTTTCGCAAGATAGTTAGGCTCTAAATGCTTTTCCTCAATGCTTCCCTCTTTGACAATAGCTGATACCTTTCCGTCTTTGTCAATATAAAAAGCTACCGTATCAGAATCAAAGAACTCATACTGTGTAATCAGTGCCGACAGGTCTATGTACTGCTTCGTACCATCGATCAGAGTCAAAATAATCTGCTGTGTAGTCGGGTTATAATCGAAGTTGATCGCGATCTTCTCCATCTGCGTATCGATCATAACTTTGGAACCGTTCTTTTTCGTGATTGTGATAATTCCCGTCGATTCCTCGAATGTCACGTCTGCAACAAGAGTTGCTACCTCTGTTTTCGTGGCTTTTGTGGTATCAAGAGTGATTACACGATCATCAATAACGCCAATAGCTGCGTCCATTTTGTTAAGATTGCTTTCATTAAGCGGTGTTTCATCACTCGGGTAATTCTCCCAATTAATAGCACTATGCGCTTTGTTCATGGTCCTCACTCTCCCTTTCCTTTGCAAGCTTCATCTGCTCCCGTTCGGCTATAACATGTCTGTTTGCTTCTTCCTTAATCTGCTGCAGAATATCCTTAAACACTAGGTACTTAGCTTCGATTGGGACATCCTCACACAAATTTGCATAATTTATAATGTCGTTTTCAAATTCCCGAATTTTTGCATTTATCATAGATTTTCCACCTTTTCCTTTAACTGTTCTATCTCGTCATGCTGCAACTGCACTGTGGCAACCAGATCAGCAATCAGTTCCGTATATTTCAGTCCGTAATACTTTTTCCCATTGCTGTCTGAAAACGTTTTTGGACAAATATTCCACCCTTTTTCCGCTTTTTTCAAAACATCCTGTGCAATAAATCCATGATGGAACCCATCTTTTTCGAAATTATAACGATACGATTTTGCTCTTAAAGAATAAATAAACTCAGATGATTGCTTTTTGCTTAAATCTAAAATTGTGTTTTTTATTCTTTTGTCAGATCCATTAATTACTCCACCTCTGAATCCACCTACTCCGGTATCTCCGTCTAAATGGATCATCATGTGGTCATTATCGTTTGCGCCTTTATGCAATGAAACCTGATTATATTGAACCGTACATTTATGAACAGGACTTTCAAGCGTCCCTTCCACTGTTCGAAATCCATCCGTTCCCATCTGTACAAGTGTTCCACTGCGTTTAAATTCAATAAGGTTTTCTACAGACTCTTCCGTTTGAATATGCATATATCCCCCGGTCATTTCCATAGAACCTTTTAATTCAAGCAGTTTTGATTTAATTTTGATACCCTCGGCTGACTGGTTGATTTCTGAAATAACGCTGTCTTTTGATACTTTCAAGCTGATCTGCTTTGATGACTGCGTAATCGTACTGGACGCACTCGATGAAAGCTGCTTAAATTTCTTTATCAGAGTCCATTTGTATTTTCCACTGCTTATTCCACCATCTGGTTCGCAACCATAAAACTTTCCAGTATTCTGATCCAAAAAACTGTGTCCAGAATAATACGAAGATGCAGGGTATGTATCTTGTGGATTCCCGAAACCACAATGTGTAATGTCATAATCTTCGGTATCCCATACTGTTAAAGAAGCACTGACTTCTGACCGTATCTTAGTTGAGGTCACCTCTATCTTTCCGGACAAATCGCCCTCTGCTTTGCTTGCTCTCGTAACTTCCGCTGTAATCTTGTCCTCATTAATTTTAATAGCTGCTGCAAGTTCAACTTCCTGCCCCTGTGCTCTTTTTACTTCTGCTGTAATACTGCTCGCATTTTGCGTGATTCTCGATGATAAACCATCCGTTGTATTTTTAACTTCTGTGCGAATTTCGGTTGCGGTCTGCGTGATCTGTGACTGCAATCCCTTCTCAACATCAGTTATCGTGCTCTGTGTCTTTTCAATGGTTCGCTCCAACACATTGCTCTTGCCTTTGAGCTTTAAAATACTTTTCTGTATTCCGTTCGCCCCGTTTGTCCGGTACTCTTCCCCATCCGCTTCCAAATCATCACGCAAAGCCTGTATACCTTTCAGGGTTCTTTTCAGAATATAGGACTCAATCAGTTCATATCTGGTCGGCAGCCGCACTGCATCCCCGACCTCAAGACACGGATTTCCTTTGCAGTCCGCTGTAAACGGGCGGTAAACAATCCCTCTGATCTTGGAAAGGATATTTTTTGCAATGCCTTTCAGTTCTTTTGTGCCTTTGCCATATACAAGAAAATTATCCTCGATCACATAAGCATTGTCTCCAGTACCTACGATCACGCCGATATCATTCTTCTGCTCCCGGATCTGTAACTTATTGATTGTTTTAACAAGAAAATCTTCATACTCAGCCGTTATATATAAATCCTTCCCGATACGGTTGCTTTTCGGATCTCTTGGGAACAAATCATCTGCCGGATAAAGATCGTTTCTCGGATAAAGTCCCTGTATATTCTGCTCCAGATATATATAATGAAACTTCCCGTCGCGCCCCATGTGCCCCATACATCCATTGATCTCACAAATACAGGACAACACTTCCTTGCCACTCATAGATTCGCCTATGATGCTCGATTCCTCTGTATCAGAACTTGTCTCACTGGATGGCGTGACCGCAACTGTTTTCTCAATAGACATATTGTCATTGATAAGATCAATGTCAGCCTGCTCAATCCCGAAGTACTTAAAAAAGCTGTCCCGGAATTGCTTCATTGTGACCGGATCATAAACTGTAACAGTCGTAGTTTTTCCATCTTTATCTTTCTGCTGCTCTTTATGGGATGGAAAGACAGTGTTATACCATGCTGCCACATCTGCATTTAAAATGTCATAAAGAGCATCATATGCGACAACATCACGGCACGTCCTGTCTGCCGTAGGCGTATCAGAATCAACCTTATATCTCCCGAACTGAAATGGAACATCTGTATGTCCACCAAGAGACATCCTTACTGTCATCCATCTGCCCTTCATTGGCAAAAATGTATTTGACACCGTGAATTTAATCATGGCGGCTTCGCATGATCCAAACGTCAATTCCTGTTCCGAACACAAACTTTCTGTCAATTCGAATTTTTCTTGGTGTAGTTCTGTATTTGTGATATTGATTTTTCCGTCATCAGATACGATGGATAATTGCTTATCGACCGTATCTTTTTTGAACAAGTCGCCATATTTATAATTAACCACCATACACACCCCCTATGAAAGCAAGCCGAACTGAATTGTAACGAATTATTCCATCATATGTTCCGTATATCGTAGGCTGAAAATCTGCCATATAACCGTACTGCGTCACATAATCGTCATATTCCGGGATATACGCTGTGATATAGCAGGCTCTCCCTGTCGCATTTGTGAACTGACTTCGAATATTGTTTAAAACCTCACTAAAAGTCTTATTTGTCAGCATTGCCCGTGTCTCAAACTCCACTTTTAAAGCCTTTAATTCCACGGCATTTCTATGCAGATAACCGTTGGCATCCGTATAATCATCTAAATCCTGCATATTAACATATGGACTATATGATTCCGCTTTCATAAAAGACATTGGCACTATGTAATTTCCAATCTTTAAAAGCCATCCGCTGTATGCCATACGATCACCTCCAATCAAGTTACTCTTTCAGATTTACAAATACGAACACCGTTATCATCACTTAAAAATAAGATTTCAGTTTTTCCGTCCGGCAGAATATCCGCCACAAAGCAATTATTCGGATTTCCTATTGGTGTCCGGTTTTCCGAGCACTTACCCCAGTCTATTGGTTTATATTTTTTCATGGCTATTCTCCTAAAAATGGGTACAAAAATAGCACCTACCGTGTATGATAGGTGCTAAATAAATCAAAAAAGAAGCGCATCTCTGCGCTTCCTCTTATATTTTCTGTATTGTTGCATTTTCCACCAATAAGTAATTACCATCTTCCATTAGCGATAAATGATAATCTTCTTCAAAGTATTCATAGGTTAATTCCATTTCCTCTTCTTTAAAATCTTTATAGCTTTTGTAAAGAGTAACGCAACCTTTTTGACCGTTTTTTGCAGTAAAAACATAACCGCCCAATGGTAAATCTCTACCAACAAGATATCCTCCAGATGGATAAATCCCTTTTTCTTTGTCGTACATACATTCTTCTCCTTTAGTTTATTATTCTATTTATCTGCTCTTCCAGTAAAATATACCTCTGCATAATCGTATTTTCCATAACAATCAAGCTGCCCCGAAATAGTTTTCCCTGGTTTAATCTCACTGTCTGAATCTGTAATATATGTGCTGTTGTAATTTACCACATTATTGCTACTGTCAAAAAATATTGCATACGCGCTTACAAAAAGCGCCGGATTTGTGCTGTTATTGGTCACGGATACAGTAACGTTTTCATCATTAAATGTCTGTTCAACGGATAAATCATTTACAACCGGTTTATAATATGGGTTTTCGTCATAATCTAATGTGTAATCCACCTTGTCAATTCCGGACACACTATCAAAATAGAAAACGCCAATAGATGTTTCCCCTACTCCCAATACATCAATGCTCATGTCGGCGGCTCCTATTGAATTCCCACTTGAATCTTTGGCTATAGCGTTCCCAGAAATTGCGACATTCGTGTTTGAATTATTTGTTACAATCAAAAAATCTAATGTGTCTCCTATTGTGTTTTCGTACAGATACTCTTTTACCAAAAAATCAGAATCAGAAACTTCTTCTCTTGTCGCTTCCTTGTTATCTACCGTACTAATAGAAGAAACTTTTTTATTTTGCTCGGTAGAATCAGCAACTGCATCGTTGTTTTCTCCGTTTCCGCCAAATGTGGCAATCAACAGGATTATAACTATAACCACCGCAACAAACCACTTTGTTGCCCCACCCTGCTTTTTTTTGCAATTAGGGCAAATTTTTGCTTTAGCTGGAATCTCCGTCTGACAGTATTTGCATAATTTTGTTTCACTTTTTTCATTCATAGCTTTTCCTCCCACCACTTGTAATAAAATAATTCTAGCACAAGTGGCGGTATTTGTCATTAAAATATTGGAACTGGATTTCTCTGTGTTCTTCTTGCTTCACTCTTCCATTGCTTAACTGTACTGTCATATATTACCTTGCCGTCTAATTCAACTTTAATTCCGCTGTTTTCACTTGTATTCTGTGCGATTTGTGACAGATATGGTGTCAATGCTTCTGATACTGCGCTTTTTACTCCTGCTTTAATTCCTTCTACGATTTGGCTGTTATTCGCAACCGCTGTATTTCCATTGCTAAACTGCCCGACCATTTCTCCGTGATTTGCAAAAAATAAACCATCTTCCGGGAAGCCTCCGGTTGCAAATGTTGGTATTTTCCCGAGGTTAATATTGCCAGCTTGAATTATTTCTTTTCCACCAATATTTACAGAATCCCATGAAAAAGACAGTTTTGAATTAAGCCACGTTGCAAAATTATTCCATACCTGCTTAATTCCTGCAACAGCATTATCAAATGCCTGCTTCAATCCGTCAGAAATGCCACTGAATGTCCAATTATCTTTTGTAAAATACGGTTCTACATGATTTGTCCACCAAGAACCAATTCCAGATGTACTCCACCAGTTACTAAATTCGCCCCATTTTTCAGAAAGACCTTTTTTCATTCCGTCTCCCTGCTCATCCCATCTTTTTTTTGTAAACCATGGCTTCACATGATTTTCCCACCAATTATATATTCCGGTATTCTGCCACCAATCGGAAAACTCATCCCATTTAGCAGACAATCCCTCTTTTATTCCATTCCCTACTTCCATCCACTTTTTCTTTGTGAACCACGGGAAAATGTTCTCCTGAATGTAAGTTAAAGCTTCATTCCACTTTTCTTCTATTTTACCTTTTATTTCTCCTATTTCTGTCTGTATTGAAAGCTTTTTTTCTCCCCAATATTCTTTTACATCTTCCCACCATGAAGAAACATCCTCTAAAGTTGTTGTTAATTTATTGCGAACGGGTAGTTCTACATTCAATCCCCACCATTCTTTGACATTGTCTTTGAACTCGGAAATCTTCTCCTGTAAATTTGGAAGGACGACATCTGCTCGTAAATCTACATCATCTAATCCGTTTATATTCTTCCATTCATCTATCCACGCCTTTAGATCAAAGCTGTCAGGTACATTTAATTTATTAGGCATATTATCATTGAACTCATTTAATGCTTTTTGGAAATCATCTAATGATTTGTAATCTTCCTTTTTAGGCAGATTTTTGACAAATTCATCAACATTCATTCCATTTCCAATGCCTAATTTGTCCATCACAGTATCATGGCTCAAAACTCCACCGCCATATGCATTAATCCATTCAAACGGATTAAGAAGTTGTTTAAAACTTTCCTGAAGATATTGCAGAAAACCGCCTTTTTCATACGCTTTTTCTAAATTATTAGCATCTTTTTTTATGCTATCTTTTCCAACCGTAAAAGATAACGTTGCCACTACTACAGCAAGTGAAATAGGAATTGCATAAGAGAGCAATGATTTTACCGCCGTTGAACCAAAAGCGGCTGTGAATTTCGCTCCTATTAATTTTCCAATAGTCTCCTTGAGAAGTTTCCCTGTTAACAGTTTGCCTGCAAGTTTCAGAGCAAATGCTCCAAGAAGAATTTCAACTGTCTCAATATCAATGTTTGAAAGAAAATCTTTTACGCCTTTCCAAACATCAGACCACTTGATATTTTCTATCATGGTCTTAATCGTCTTGTAAACTCCCTGTACCCAAACATTTATATCTTCTGCAAGTGCCTTAAAATCAAATGTCTGGAAGAATTTATTTATTCCCTCTGCCAGTGATTTTCCAAGGTTTGACCAGTCAAATGTCTGGCCAAAGGAAAGTGTGGCATAAATCGCCGTATTCAGTGCCCCGGCAATCGTTTTTCCTACATTTCCAAACAGTCTCGGATTGATAAGACCATTAAGGAAATCTGCCAAGCCTTTGCCGAAATTTCTTGCCTTGGAATAAATCTTATCCCAGTTGATAGACTCCATAGCTTTTGATAAGGCATCACTGATGTATTTTCCAAGTTGTTTCAGATTTTTAATATCACTTTCGTAATTTTTGAAAATGGTATCAGTCTTGACGAGTTTACCGCCACTGGCACCGCCTGATGCGCCACCGCCGCCGGAACCGCCCGAACCTTTTTTGCCAGAACCATCATTTGTGGTAATCAGTTTCAATTCATCAAACTGACGGACACCCTTATTCATCTTGTCAATGTTCTTTGCCGCCTGTCCGGTACTGTCCGCAACATCATCTGCGCTTTCTGCCGCATCTGAAAAACTATCCGCAAGACCTGCACCGGAATCCTCATATTTCCATCCGAAGATTGCGCCTAAAGCGTTTGTAACCTTTGTAACAAAGCTGATAACAACCAGTAAAACGGAATTGAGTGCTTTTACGAATGGTTTGAAAGCATTGATTAATGCCCCACCAATAACACTGCCAAGCTGTTCGAACGACTGTTTTAAAATTCTGATCTGGTTCGCCCACGAATCAGCAGTACGCGCAAAGTCTCCCTGTGCTGTCTGCGTATTGGCAAGGACGTACTGATACCGGAGCATTGTCTTTTCAGCCTGTGACATAGACTCGATATCAGAATCTAATCCCTGTTTCATCGCCCACTCTTTAAGGGTTGCCTGTGTAAGATCAAGACCGTAATCTCTTAATGGACGTGTCTGTCCGGTAAATATTGCAGCTAAATCCTGCGACACAACATCCTGATCTATGTTATACAGAGATGCCATATCAGCAGTTAATTTTGTTAAATTCAAAGACACATCAGCCATGGAATCAGACAAACCAATATAGCCATCTGTCTGCTTATTCAAAAACTCATTAGCTTTCTTTATCAAACTACTGTCAATTCCCATGGCTGTTCCCATTGCTTGGAATCGGCTTGCCGTCTGTTTCAATGTCAGTTCTGACATACCGAACTGACGTATAGAGTCCTGTGCAAAGTCATTGACTTTTTTTGACATGTCACCAAAAGTAACATCAACAACGTTCTGAACCTCTGTTAATGCGGATGATATGTCGATTGCATTTTTTATTCCTCTTATCGCTCCGTACAGACCAAGATAAATCCCCATAGAGGACAAAATCTGTCTTGTGAATGACTTGAGTCCGATCAATGCTTTTCCTGTGGATGTCTTAAATCCAAGGAAAGAACCGGAAAGATTACTGATGCTGTTATTTAATCCAGTAATCGCACCGCCAGATCTGTTTGAAAGATTTCCAAGTGCCTGTGTCATTTGTAAAATATTTGCGCTTACATTTGGTGCTTTTGAGAGTGTCTCAAACAGATATTTAAGGTTGTCAGCAAGCAAAGGTATATTTGTTACTGCACGTCCGCTTGCAACGCTTCCAAGCCTTGATATGGCTGTTACAAGGTTGCTCATATTGGTCATATCAAAATTCAATGCACCTATCTTGTTCATCTGGCGTACAAAGTTTTGTAACTGCGCAGATAAAGCCGGCAGATTCTTTGTCGCCTGTGTAGATGCCTTGCCACCAATTTTTGACAGTGCCGACACCATGCTTGTGAGTCCGCTTGTATCAACAGCTTTAACACTTGCTATTCCAGATGCAAGATCTCTCACAGCAGAAGATATTCCGTGGATAGAATTTGCATCAACACCAGAAAATTTATTGAGTGCCCGCACCATTGATGTGATTTCCGAAGATTTACCACCTTTGAATCCGGTAGCCGCATCGGAAATGCTTCTGATTCCGCTTGCAATATTTGAAAGTTTTGCAGTGTCAAACGATATGCTTTCCCGGAGCCTATTCATGCTGTTTACAAGGCTTTCTATGGAATTACTTGCTTTTGCAGAGTCAGCTTTGATTTTTATTTGTAATTCATCAATGTCTGCCATATATGCACCAACTTTCTATGCAAAATAAAAAGACGGTAGGCTGTGACACCTTACCGTCCTTGATCTACTCTTTTAATTTTTCTCTTGTAACCGGTCCGCATTTCTTATCTACTGTAATTCCGACTTTTTTCTGGAATGTTCCAATACCGGTCGCCGTATCATTTCCAAGAATACCGTCCACATTACTGTTTCCCTTTTTATCTTTTTCATCCAGGCATCCGTGATAAATAAGCTCCGTCTGAAGCCATCTCACATCATCCCCTCTCATGCAAGGGAATTTTTTCTTTAAAATCCTTGCAGGTTCCGGGTATGGGTTTAAATGATCTTTTACATTTTTTCTAGGGTTTCCGCTTGTCACAATCGCTGTATGACCTTTTGTTTTTGTGACAAGAACATCTCCATTGTAAAGAACCATTCCTGCCGCATAACCTCCAATGTCATCAAACATGCCACTAGAAAGAAGTACAGATTTTTCATTTGCTGTGGTGAAATTTCCAACATCTTTTCCAGTTGCATGAATAATGCATGCACGTACCGTTGTGCCGCAATCTGCTTCTGTTTTTACTTTTGAATTAATACCATATTTGACAATTCCAAGCCGGTGTCCCTGACAGTAGCCAATATTATCATTATTGCACGCTGTAATCATTGATTCTGCCAGTTTATCCGCCATATCTTTTGTTTTTGGTCTTAACACATACCATCCTTTTTTATGAACATAAAAGTTTTGCATACTTACTTCTGTTCCGGTCTGATCTCCCGGTCTCCCACCGGTCAATTTTCCATTTTCATCATGTCTTGCAGATCCAATTCTCATATTTATACCTCCAAGTTCTTTTCTGGTTTTGGGTGGCTCAACTCATAGTTTGACTGCATGACTTTAAGTTTTGCCACAAATAGCTCTCTCTGTTTCTTTATTTCTTCTTCCGTCATTTCTGAATCATCTTTCCCTTGTTGCTCATTGATTGGTTTTTTAATATACTTTGATTTTGCTTTTCGTCCGGCAAGGCAATGTTCTACTGCCACCGATACCGCAGACAATCCGTATGTTCCAAACCACATCCACATCTCATTGTCTCTTTGCTTTTTATCTAAGTTGTAAGCATCCGCATAAGGCTGTAAATCAGCCGGGCAGGACGTGTCTATGTCACGCACGGTAAATCCATACCCTTTTGTAACTAAAAGCCAGAATGGGCGGATTTCCGCACAATATGTTCCCCATGTAAGTTCTCTCTGTTCTTCTACTTTTTCCTCGGAGTTTTCTTCTCCGCTTCTTTCTGATCTGCTTTGAGCAGTTTTGATAAAAAACCGTTTTCAAGCAGCTCCGCTAAAAGTGCATTGTAAAGTACCTGAACATCTGCATCTTCTCCGTCAAAGTAATCATCCAGCATGGCATATACTTTTCCAAGCTGCTGTTCCTTTTCTCCCTCATTGTCCGGATTGTATCCAAGTTCCTCTTTGTGAAACTTCTGCGCGCCTACAAGGATTAACTCTGGAAGAAATAAAAGGATTTCGTCAACCGCTTCGATATCTTCCATCTGGTCTAATTTTGCTACTTTCTTGATAATTCCGCTTTTCACGGTTGCTTCATATCCAAACTTGATCTGTAATTCTTTCTCGCCAAATTTTAATTTTGTCATTTTCTTTCCCTTTCTCCCTCTCATATAGGGAAAGGGCAGTCCGAAGACCGCCCTGTTCTTTTAAATTGTTTCTTCAAGCTCTGGCTCGGTTGTCTGGTTATCGTCAGCCGATCCAACCGAACTATTCGACTGACGTGTTATTCCCCCGGTGTAAAAGCTACAGCGGTGTCCATGCCCTTGTATTCTTCAATGGTAAGATTCATTTCAACCGTCAAAAGTTCGTTCTGACCAATCTCCGGCTGTGGAATCTGCTCTGGCGGCTGAGCCACAACAAAAAACGCGTCGGTAAATCCCGGGATAATAGTTTCAAACCACATTCTTTTCCCGCCGGAAAGCGCCTTATACGCCGTGATAAGTGCTTCCCACTCTTCCTTTGTGGCATCCGTAAGGTTTACCGTGATAGGGAAAGAGCCACCGGTATCTGCGCGACCCTTTACATATCTGGTAATAGCATCTTCTAATGCAGATGCGTCAATCTGTTCCGGCTCAATGTTGATACCGCCGATTGCGTTAATTCTTGTAAGCTGTTTAAACGATGTAGGCTTTGTTCCGGCTGTGGTTTCTGTTCCATAGCCAAACGTAATGCCTAACGTAGACAATCCTGCTTCTGCCATTTTTACCTCTCTTTCTACCGCCAAATAATGCGGTTATCGGGCGCATCTTTTTGCACCCGGTGCATAAAAAATAGAGCCTTTCGGCTCTTTTACATCAATCTGTCGTTGGCTCCGATTATCCGCCGGAACCTTGCAACGCTTCTAAATTTTTTCTCACTGTCATTTTTAAACTCCGGCATTGCTGTGATTTGAAATCGCATCTGTTTAAAGGCATCAGCTAAAATAGCCATAATCCCTTTTGCATCGCTCTGCTTTGTGTTTGTAATGACGTCAACCTGTATTGTTTCCTGCACCGCATTTACGGATGTGCCCTCTAAATCTGCCCCACGTTCAAGCCCCGGCATCTCGTGAATGTAAATGGTCGGGAAAACAGGGTCTTTATCAAGGTTCTTTTCAACCGTTGTAAATGCAGTGTCAAAATTCATGCTTTTGTATTTTTTCTTGAGTTTTGGTTTGGCTATCGTTGCAACATTGGAGAAAATGTTTATTTCAAGGTCAAATACCCACTGGTTTCCTGCCATTATCCAAACACCTCCTTCGCTGTCTGTGTAACAATCTGCCGCAACTCATTTGCGGTCAGATACATGAATGGTCGGCTTGGCATTCCCTCTGTAAACCACCAATCGCCATTGTCGTCCTGATAAAACCATCCATATCTTCCATCTGAAATCTGATGGATAGTTTTTCCACTTGCATACTGCCACGAAACGCCATCCGGCAGTTTCCCTGGATAAGGATTTTGCTGTCCTACGGTTCCTGTTCCAAATTCAACAAACATTGCATGGTCCGTCCCGGCAACTACCGCCCATATCCCGCCTCCTTTGGTACTTCCCTTGTATTCTGAATGAATACTGGAAATCAATTCTGATGTGAATATTGCGTCAAGGTCAGCAATTTGTACTCTGGCAATCTCTACGCCCTTTTCCGCGAGTTTTTCTGCCAATAGCTGGCATTTATATGTCAAGCTGTTTTTATAGGCTCTAAGCTCTCGTATGGCGTTCTGAATAGACTTTTCAGACAGGCTCATTGTGATTACTTTCTTCCCCATGCCACACCTACTTCACATTTTTTTGTAACAAGAACAAATCAACCGTCAATCCCTCGTCTGCGACACCTTTTACGATGTAATCAGCCGAATTTTCGTCAACGATTGTATTCTCTTCATCTTTGTACTTTACGTCTGATCGTTTCCATACCAAAGATCCGACGCTCAATGGAAGCTTTCCTTTGTCTTCTACGATCTGAACAAAATTTGTAGAGTTATCTACGCCAAATTCTTTTATAAGTGCTTCGCTCAACTTATTGCTGATCGAAGAATAAAAAACCACAGGCTTTTCATAACCTGTGGTATACTCTCCGGTTGTCTTCGGTATCTTGTTCCCGTCATCATCAAGGTAATAAATTACATTACCATCAGAATCCGTGTACGAAGAATATTCGATGTTACCATCATCATCCGTCACATATACCGGCACCTTGCCGCTTTGCTGCGAATAACTCATTTTTTGCTTATTGATCTCAAGCATTTCACTTCACATCCTTGCCGAACCGTTTCCACAGCTCAGAAAGCTTTTCCCATCCATACATTGCGACAAACGCAACAATAAATCCTGCAATAATAGCTGCCAAGATCATATACCATAAAATTGATGTCTGGATGTACTGCATGTATGCCACAAACGCAGCGACCGTGATTCCGATAGAAAGAACAAATACCAAAATGTCCGTTGGAATCTTAGAAAATACGCCTACACCTTTGATTACCTGTGTTACCACAGACACAACAAATGCCAGCGCACCAATGATTGCCAGAATAATTGTCATGTTAGCAATTACCGACTGTATAATATCCATGATTAAACCTCCTTTTCATCATTAAGACGGGTTTCTATTCCGTCAATTCTGTGATGAGCCGATTTCACACTTTCCTCCACCTTTATGATCCTGTTGTCATGAGAATTGATTTCTTTTCGCATCTCTGAAACTTCATTTTTGATCTCGGTCGTGTTGTTTGAAATGGCATCCAACTTCATGTTAATGCGTGTGTTCTCCCTCACGCGTTCTTCAAGATCCGTGTTGTCTGTCCTTTTGTTGCTCTTCAAGCCCATAAAGACGGAAAAACCAAGCGACAGCACGCTTATAATGATTGCTGTTGATATTTCAATCGTCAAATCATATACCGCCTTTCATTTTTATGGCACACCGCCCACCACCGCTCAATGTGTGCCGCCTGCTACGTTTTGCCGACGTCGGCAAAACGTAACGCACAATCTTCTAACCAGATGGAATCCCATACGGTTATAATGCTTTTACAAACGGAAATACTCCAACAAACAAGCTTTCCCTGTCTTTCCAGCTACGGCTTACGCCGTTTTCTGAATAACTTGCCATATAGGCTTCTCCTGCCTGTGAATGGTCGTACAAGGCTAAATTGACGATTACATCCTCAAACTGTTTCAAGTCTTCGGATATTTTTTCATCCGTGTAGCTTTCCGGGTAATTCCGCTTGCTTACCACTTCATTTCTTGCCTGCTTGATAAGCTGTTCGATGTAAGGATTATCTTCTTTCTGGTCGAACACGACAACATCAGAAGTAACACCATCTTCATCCGTAACGGTTTCAATATGAAATTGTTTCAGTCTGATTTTGACTTGTTCTAATGTGGCGTATTCTGCCATAGCTAAAACCCTTTCTAAAGCTCTACATTTTCCATTACTGCTCTTGCTTCAAGAACTGCAATATAATCTGTCATTGCTTTAATCTGCATATTATATGTACTTCTAGGGCAAGTTGGAGTAAAGGTAAGTTTATCGTTATCCCACTTATCAAGCATATTTTTTAGTTTCTTATAGCGAATAACTACTTGCTGATACTCTGCTTTAAATCTTTCTTTGTAGTCCGTGCTGTTCATCATTTCCACGGTGTCTTTTAATTCCATAACTATCTCCTATAATCCTAATTTCTCAATTAACAGCTTCTTTAATTCTGCTCCTGTAAGTTCTTCTGCGTTGTCTATACCTTGTTCTGTGGCAAATGCCTGTAAATCAGCAGTGCTCATTCTGTTAATCTCTGTCTTGGTGTACCCGCCGGAAGATTTTTCTCCCGGAACAATGTCCGGGATTTCATCTCCTGCCTTGTACCATCTTCCATTGCGCTTTACCGTGTATTCAGCAATCATACCGCACCTCCTACGCAACTTTCATGACAACAACGCTGTCCATGCCCTCAAAAGTAGGCAATCCGATCATTGACACAACGCAATGCGTGTTGATCGGATGATTTGTTGCGTATGTATATACCGAAATACCGGTTTCTACAATAGAAAGGTTTCCGTCTGTCAAACTTCCGCTTCTCTCTTCCGGTGTCTTTCCAAAGACATAATCTCCAAGGTACACGCCGGATGCCTGCGCTGAAATAACTCCTGTAGGAATAAAATATTTGGTGGCACCGTCTGCCGGGTCGATGTAAAGTTTGTCGTAAACTTCAATCTCGATGCCGTATCCTCTAAGATACTCTGTAACCTGCCCCTGCTGTAAACGAATACCTCCATTGTAAGCAGTAATTCCAAGCACCTGTTTCTTTGTGTCTTCTGCCTTAAGAACCATCTCCCACGTTTCTGTATTCATGCTAAAACGTGCAAGGGAATATCCGGTTTTCTTTGCAAACTCACGTTTAATCTCGATAAGGTCATCAAGTGGCGTTGCTGTTTCGGATGCAGACCATTTATCGGTATCGCTTCCAGAAATATCTTTGTAATGGTCTCTCTTGTGCGATACTCCATTATCGGAAGTATAATCAACATAGTAGCTATTGCCACCAATTGTTACCTGTACTCTTGGAATACCATCAGATGGTGCTAATAACTGCCAAATCTGGCGTTCCGGCACTACTCTTGCGCCCTCAATCAGCATCATCGGTTTTTTGCTGATTTCTCTAAGCACCTGGTTTGCCATGTTGGAATTTTCTGCCGACTGGTAATTTGCATACTCCTGCTCTTCACGCTCTGTTACCATGTAAGATTCACGGTAGAAAGGCATCTCGTTCTGAATATCCGAAAATCCACCGACATCTCTTAACTCTGCCTGCGCATCAAAATTGGATGCCTTTAATGATACCGGAAGACCGTTTTTCCCTTTGATAAATCTAAGTTCAAGGCTGTCCTGTTTTCTGGTTCCAAATTTCTGTCTACCTAAGTAAGGTGCAGAACCAAGCGTTTTTTCATAATTATTCCACATAACCCCAAGACTTCTTGCGGTAAATGCTTCTGCTAATGGTAATGCCATTCTCTAATACCTCCATTTTTTAATCAAAAAAAGTAACACGCGGTGTTGCTGCTTTTGCAGTTGCTTCTACGGTCACTCCATTTGCCGTTACCTTTGCGCTGTCAATAGAACCCTGATATACATAAGTTCCAGGCGCATCTCCCATTGTTACGTCAACATCTTCCAGAAGATACCCTTTGCAAGATTCGTCATTGCTTGGGAACGGTGTCCCTGCCTTTGCAATCTTCTTTCCGTTTGCATCGGCACTTGTTACCATTGTCTGCGGAACGATGCACGCCGCACCCTCATAAGGAAAGAATTTTAAAATTCCTTTACTCTGTGTAAAGTCTCTTTCAATCGGTTTTCCCATAATTTACCTCCTATAAAACATAATGGTCTTTGGCTTCTGCACTTTCTGCAGGTTTGCCAAAACTGATTTTTTCTGCGTTCTCTACGTCCGCAGTTTTTTTATTTTCTCCACCTGCAGTACCGCCGCCCGGATTTTCAGAATTATTTGCAATCTCCTGTTCCTTTGCCTGCGCTGCCGCGGTTTCCTTTTCGGCTGTAATCTTTCCAAGAGCGTCATAATCAAGGCTTCCATTATCCTTGACAACGGATTTTGCCTGCTCTGCATTGATTTTTAACTTTTCCATCAATGCTTCGCGCTGGTCTCTAATGGCGTTTTTCTTCTGCATATCTGCAATCTGCTGATTTGCTGTCTCTAACGCCTTGTTTGCTTTTTCAAGTTCCGTGAGGTTTCCTGCTTCCATTTCATCCAGCTTTTTCTGCAACTCATCTGCGCTGTCTGCCTTTGCCTTAAGCTCTTCTGCTTTTGCCTGTTCTCTCTGTACGGCACTGCCGTAATCAGCAATGATTTTCTCAACATTTTCCTCACTGATACCCATTGCAATTAACTCTTCTCTTTTCATTGATTACCTCCGATATGTCTTTACGAATTTTTGCGGTGCAACGACACCGAATGACACTGTTGATTTTTACGCTCACAACTTTGCGAATTTTTATAAAATAAAAACAGCCACCGATTACTCGGTAGCTGTCTTATTTTGCTGTTTATTTAATTGGTTTACAATTTCCTGTGCTTTTTGTTCCTGCTCTTCTGCATCATCAATGGTTTTCCACAACGCATCTATATATGGCTTAGACAAGAGGAATGTCTTTTCAGCATCTCCCCAAAGCCCCACCGTTTTAATGGCAATAAGAGGATGTATGCCGCACTCTAAAAGCTGATATAGTGTTTGCGACTTTGTATACATATTGTCTTGCGGGCTATGATTGATTTGCACATCAAAATCCCTCATTGACAATTTCAAATCATTGTCCTTAACGCGTATTACATTTAAGACAACTTTTGCAAGTCTCTTCTCTGCCGATTTCACAATTGGGTCTTTTAATTTTGCTCTTGTCTTTGAAAAATCCCATCCAGCCCTTAATGATACTGCTCCTTGTGTATCTCCTCCAGAGTTTTGGGACTCTCTGTTTGGTATTGCTAATATTGCCAAGGCATTGTCCCACAAATCATCTTTTGCCACCTGACACTGGCTCTGATTTAGTTCCTGCGTCATAATCTCAACATCGGCTTTGTTATCCTTGTTATTGGACTTTACCGTCAAAGCATGGCTCATTTTCATCTCTTCAAACGTTTTTTGGTCGATTTCACAGTTCACAAACTTAACCCAGTACTGAACAAACTGCTCAATTCCATCCATTCTGTTTGACTGCATATTGTTTATGGCATCCAAAATACCTATGACAAGCTCAATATCAGAAATTCTCTCATGATTATTTGGAAACTCAACAATAGGTATACTTCCAAATGCGTGCAATTTCCATTCAGAAACTACTCCATTTTGAATTTTGCATGAATAATTGTCTGTATAGCACAGTTTGTACCATCTTCCATCTTCGTCCTTAAGCTCCTGTACGGCAATCACCGGTTCTTCCGTACTCCGATTATAAATAACACAAGTATTCATCGGAGTAGGGGCAACAATCTGAAATGGTATTTCTCCATTTGCAAATCTTACCGCCTTAAAAGATGTTCCGGTTGCTGACTGCCACTCTCCTGCTTTAATGTCTTTTTCCTGTTTATTCGCATCCACAAGATAGTCATTCAGCGCATCCACTGCCCGATTAATTTCATCATCATCTTTTCGACTGATAAACTGTATTGGCTCTCCATATGTCTGTCCTACTTTGAACTGAACAATCTCATACGCATGATTTTCTACTATTTTGTTTGTAATATCAGCATTTTGCACCTTTACACGGTATAAAACAGGCTGGTCACCTTTGTAATATCGCCAAAGATATTCTATGATGGTTTTGTTGTAATAAAAATTTCCGATGCAGTCTCCCACCACATTGACAATATTATCTGCTGTGATGGTTTCAACATCAGTATATAAAATTTTTCGCCCATAACAGCCTTTAACAAGATCTTGGAGAGATTTATTATTCATAATTGGCTCCTAAATAAACGTCATCCCACTGGATGTTGACCGGATTGGAAGAGATTTTAATTCCGTCTTCCCATTCTCCGGATAAAAAACAACTTTCTTGTGGCATTTTCTACATTCCACAGAAATGTTCATTGTTGAACGCCCATCGTGCGTGGCGACTTTTCTTCCGCACTGCGGACAATATATTGTTTTTGGTATATATACCATAAGGTCCTCTTTTCTTTGCAAAAGAAAAAGCACCGGAGATTCCTATTCGATGCTCTTCCAATGGGGGGATGGTAAAGTGTTCAACTATTTGTTGACTTCTTCGATTATAACTATATCAGAAAAAAAACGGACATATCGGACAACTTTACTCTTTCATAAATCTATCAAACGCTTTTCTCACGCTGTCTTCTGTGTTATTGCCTCCTATTTGGTCGGCAACCTTATTCCAAGATTGATTTTCTAAAAATCTAAGGTTAATTATTCTTCTAATTCTGCTATCATCAACGCTTGCAATAAATTCTTCAACCTCATTGGTTTTTTCCAGCAAATCATCTTCAAGCAACTGCAACGTGGCTTTTCTAGCATAAAGAAGTGTTTTCTTTCTGCTGTACTCTGGAAAAGGTATACCCTCAATCTTAAAATGCTGTTTACCGCCATCGCCGCCGCTAACAGAATCTATAACCATTTCTCCGGCTTCGATTTTACTTATATCTTTTTCAAGCCGTTCTATCTTTAATCTTACTTCTTTCACCTCTTCTTGCAGGTCTGAATATTGTGATAAAACTTCCTTTGTTACCATAAGATATTAATACCTCCTGAATGGGTTTTGCGCTGCTTCAACTCTTGCTATTCTTTTATTGCCATAAATCATGTCACATAATTGTGCCGTAGAGTCTATCCCGTCATCATGCTTCATTTTCCCTTCAAAAGTAGCAGACAAAATATTTTGAAAATACTTTCTGTACTCTTTTGTTTGATATTTCATGTCCACAAAATGAAGTTTTCGTATGTCTGGAGCATGATTTTTGATTCTATCCATTTTTGCAGTCTGATTGTCTGCCGGATCATGACTTGTGTTAATAGGGTATCCGTCTTTTTCCCATATTTTTTCACAGTCTGTGCGGTATGCTGATGTTGTCTTTGTTTCCTCAAAATGGACTTCTGCTGTCTTATTATTAAATTTATCTAAATGTCTTTCCATTCGTGAAGTAACTTCCGGTATGGTAATTTCCTTATCACCGTCATTGTAGACAACATCAGTAATATAATGTTCTCCGTCAATCTCATAGCAGATAGGCATTGATACAAAATCACCGCCACCATAAGCAGGGTCATTAGCTGCAAATATCCTATCAGGTCTTATTCCTTCAAGTTCTGCCGGATTAAAGAAATTCATAATATCGACATTGAACATCTGACCCTTTCTTTCAATAGGCTCCTGTTGATACTGTGCAAACCATGATGCCATATCGTCATTGTTTTCAAAAGATGCCATACGTCTTTTGTAATCAAGAGTTGTATATCCCAAATGATACGGATAATCAAAATTGCTTTCTCCGTTTTCATTTAGGGCAGGAATAATAACCTCTCTGTGCCGTATGCCTTTGTATTCAGGATCATTTTGTAATAGGTCTAAACGTCTACCTTGAACGTCCTTTTTCGCCCAACGTGTTCCTATCCCCAACAATTTAGCCTTTCCAGGCTTAATTCTCGGCATAAAGTTGTTGTCGAATTTTCCCCATACAGTATTTTGCCTGTCTTCACTCAATGCTTCATCAATACCGCTGAATAAGTCATCATAAACTCCAAGCCCGTCACAGTCACAAGCACCATTCAATGTTCCGTAAATGCTTCGCATTGTAAATGTTGGGTATGTTTTTTTACGTATAAGGTCTACTGTCAAATCTTTTCCGTCAGTAACCAACTTTTTCTCTACTATATTTGAATATATTTCAGCATACGTGTATGTCGGGTCCGTAATCATTTCTATGATACCGTCATAGTAACCACCAGTAATTTTGTCTGAATATGCCGAATACAGATTAGATCGCTCTGGCCTGTTAGAACCAAACCACAGATTTCCCATTTTGACTATTTGTGTCTTGCCGATTCGTCCAGGGCAAAATACCATTCCTTCGTCCAGCACATCATCGTACAGATCTTGAATAAGCTGCGCTACCTGCCGTAATGGATTTATTCTCGGCTGATAAAATCTCTCTTCTACCGGTCTATTCTTTTCCATGTATAGCATGAAACTTTCAAATCGGTAATGTGCTTCAATCAGAAGAATTTTGTAATAGTCATCAACAAGGGTGTATTTTTCTTCATGTTGTTGGCTGTATTTTTCAAGGTCAAGTATTCTACCGCCTGTCCTACCCATGCAAAAACGCTCTACAATGCCCTTAGAACGGCTTGTAAGTTGTAATCCATACTGAATATCCTTTTCTGTATTTATTGCCACTCCTGCCGCTTCTATGTACGCGTCAATGACCTGTTCATCTATTCCATGTGTATTTATGTAATTTTCATATCCATTTACTGTGGAAATTAGGCTTGAACTTGCCAAAAAAAAGCACCTCCGCAAAAAAGCAGAAGTGCCTTAAGACCTCTGCCAATAATTTTTGTTGGTTAGCGACTAACTCCGTTTGTTAGCCGGTAATAATTTTTAAATTCTTGCTGTACAGTGTTCTGCCTCAAATTCCTTGTTTTCTCCGTTATAAATTGTGACTCCATTCTTGTCCGTCTTGTATCTATCAAACACACATACAGTATTTATGCCATTTCCAACACAGTCTGCATGAAAGTCTATGTTGTATACCTTTTTCTGCCATTTTCCGTTAGCATAAATCTTTGTGTAACCGCCTTTTCTTGTTTTAATGATTATTTTACTTCTTGTTTTCTTCATTTATTCACAACACCTTTCTTGAAACTTCGACACATTCTTTTCTTTTATCGTCATTGGTGCATTCTCTGTCTGTGTTATATCGGCAAAAGGTCAGGTTGCATTTTTTATTATTAGGTTCGATAGGCTCTTGTTTATAAAAACATTCATAAAGTTTTTGCCTGTCTTCCTCTTTATTTGCCACAATAACAAGTTCATCTTCTAAATTGGAACAATCTATAGGCTCGCCGTTTCTACCGCCTATTTCGCGCGATTGTGCTTCTCTAAGTGCTTCACGCTCTATTGATTCAATTACTTCTGCCATGCTCATTCTTCAATACTCCTATCAAATCATGCATTTGAATCAGTAGTTTTTAAATATTCAACGAACTGTGCCCAATCCTGTTCGCATGTTAAATCGCCAACAGGATTTTGAACATAGTATTCTTGGAAATATTCCCTGGCCTTTTCTTTTTCATCTTCGGAATATGAATCCCCTTTAGAAACTCCAGATTTCTTTTTGAAAAATTCACATTCATGTTCACTGTCAGCAAATCCAGCACCAGGAATCCATTTTCCCGGATGGTTGCACATTTCAGCCATCCCTACAACTTCGTTTCTATCAAATCCAAGGTAAGCACAATCATAACACGTCATTCTTCAACCAACTTTCTGCCGCACATCGGACAAAATACAATATCAAAGTATCCTTTCGCCATACAATAGTTTGAATAAATCAAAATCCCGGGAACTTTGTCCCCTGTATTCATCATAATTTGCGCATTTGTCAAATTCGTTTCATTTGCACACTTCTGAATGGGAATATTAGCGCCGAATATTCTGTTATTATCGTAATCCTTGCAAAATTCACACATTTCAATTACTTCCTCATAAACCTAGGTTCACAATCTTCCAAAGTTGTTACCTCTATTATTTCCGGTTTATTTTCCGTCACACATCAACGCTCGATTTTTTTCAAGCAAACGCCGCACACATGATTTGAACCTGCAAGCCTTTTACAGCCAACGGTTTTCAAGACCGCCCCCTCACCACCCGGACATACGGCAAATATAGCAGTGTGGTAGAACTGTTATATTCAAAATTGCTTTTGCCACCACTTTGTACAATTTCACACGGACTTTCTACCGCTTACGGCAAGGTTCACCCCTGTCGTAAGTTAGCGCAGTGTGTAGGACCCGAACCTACAAGGCGAATAAACGCCCGGCGGCTTAGCAAGCCGTTCCAATACCATTGTGGGAACACTGCATCTTGATGGTGCGATTTCTTAAACAACCCATCCATTACAACTGTCTACCACGCACCTGCCAAACAGTGTTTTTAGGGAGTTGAGTGAAATGGGGAAGAGAGGAATTGAACCTCCAGTGTTTACCACTTGGGAACTGATTTACAGTCAGCCGCAACACCGCCAATCGTTGCCGCTTCCCCAAAACCGCCCTCAGACGGTTAGCAATCATATTTTTCGTGCCATGCATTGCACTATCCTGTGTGATATCACAGAAAATAGGCTGGTGAGGATTTGCACCTCACATAACAACGACTTTCCACAACGGGTAACACCCTTAACAGGTTCCTTCATTGCCTTGTTGATTCAATGACTTGTTCCTAACCAAAGCGTGGTTGTCTTATGCTTAAGCGTCTACCTTTTCCGCCACAGCCTAATTGTATTTTTGACAGCTCAGGCACCGTGGGATAGGCACCCGAACTATCAAGTCTGACTGCTATATGGATTGCTTGTCAGCAAATTACGGAACGATCATCATTCATCACCATATAGTCTTACGCCTAATGCCGCGCTCCGCGGCAAATACCACCGGACGGTCTCGCACCGCCCTTAACAGAATCGTACTAGTGGCGAAAGGAGAAATACGAACTTTTCGTATTCCGAGATAAGCTTTAAACCTATCTCTCAATCGGAACGGCAGGACTTGAACCTGCGGCTATCAATTCATTAGAGCATGGAAGAATGAAAAGATTGCTCTTTCCTCTGAGCTACGTTCCGTCACAGCGCGCATAGCGCGCCGCTTATGATAGTATTTTTGATCTTTTTATTTTGCCGACGTCCACTAACACCGAATAATTGCTTGCGCCGAGTTTTTTCTTGCAAAAACCGAATGCCAGTGGACTTAAGCTATACTGGATGCTCCGACTTCTCAGACTGGTGCTCAGCGTCACTATCCAGATCGAGCAAATCTCCGGTGATGTCCGGTCCTTTTGATTTTGTTATATGTATTCTTTCCTCTGCACAAATGATAGGCAGCTGAAAGCAAATACCAAATATTGGACTATAAAACATTCTGTTACCTCCACATCAGAAACATGTTCAGCAACAGCAACATCACAAGTACCCATAATGCAATTGCTGTTTCTTTGTCTTTGGATTCTCTGCCAGATACAAATAGTATCAGCATAAAAATAACATCCAGCGTCGATATAATCGTTTTAATAATTACCATGGTTGTTTTCCTCCCGCAAGTTTCTTTAGCAGGATTCGAACCTGCGAATACTGGAATCAAAATCCAGTGCCTTACCGCTTGGCGATAGCGCTATATTAACGCTACTTTTCCGGCATGTAATAGACCATGTTATCAAATACAGTTATTCCCATACAAGGATCATTCATCTCAACGCATCTGATCGATATGTTTTTAGATACTGCAAACATTTCGGCCACCTGTTGTTTATCCATGTTTGTGCTAATAACTTGAAAAGCCGAAAATGCCTTGTGCATATCAGAGAATACTTCTTTTTCTCTACCTAAATTTGCATACGTCCCAATGGTAAACGTTTTTCCATCAACCATAGCAGTTATCATTCCATGATTTGCTGTGAATACCGCTCGGTCAAAATCAAGCGAAACGTCTTTGCTTTGTGATACTACTCTCATACTTTTCCATCCAATCTCTTTTTGTTTTTGAGGATATTTAAAGGACTTAGTAGTGCTGATTTTCTCAACCTATCAAACCCCCTCCCCCTCCATGCAGAATCATGCTTTGAACATTGATAAATTGTTTGAATTGTTCGTACAATTCTCTGTTTGTGTTCTAACTATTCGTTAAACCTAAGTTTCTTAAACTGTTTAAACGAAAGTATGCGGCTCAAGGTGCTTAAATACTGGTGTTTGAATTGTTTGAATTGTCTATCACGATTTCACCATTATCTGGGCTTGAATTGTCAAAGTTGTCCGGCAATCTCGCACAATTCCCGCCTCCCAGTTTTGGAAGCTCCGAAGCTGTCAATGCTCTTGCTCTGGCTCCCTGGTCTCTTACGCCGGGCATATTAAAGCCGCAATACTTGTTGAGTGACGGCATGTAACACATGGGATTGTTTTTCCCGGAGATCTGCAAACCTACAAGACTTTCTTCCCTCATTTGGTCAATCTTTTTGCAAATGTCGGAACCTGAAGAGCCTAGCTGCACGCCATTAACCCACCCATTTAACGTATCTCTATGTATTCCGGTAAAGAATGTAAACCCAACAATATTCACTACTTTCTCGTAGTCATTACACAGGTCTATATATATATCTAATACCTCGTTAACCTTATCTGTATCATAGGCATTATTAATATTATTATCATCCTTTAGGTACTTTGGATTAACTTTAAATACATTCTCATAGACATATTTACAGCAGTTATACCATCTGTTCTGCGATACTTTGCACATGTCCTCTACATGTCTCTCTTCCATCCAGAGATTTATATACATGTCAATATCACTTTTAAAAACATCAACTGTATTATTTACTTCCTGCATTTCAACTGCTGACATGTTATATATCTCCTCTCTCCAGTACTGGAATACTTAAAATAAAAAATGCAACTGATACAATCAGATCATGATGATCTCGACTGTACCGGCTGCATGAAGTCCGTTTCTTTCGGGACCTCGACGGTTGCCGCCGCCCGTTGCCCGAATGCTTTTTAATTTAATAAAACAATATCATTCTATCATTTTCTTGTCAAGGTATATTTTAAAATTAAATTTTAAGCCTGTATATTATATATATTATTTATATAAATATACTGCCTTATTTATAATATATATTTTTATATTACAAGAGAGAATATACTCTTTCTCTAACTCTAGTGTCTTACTCTACGTTGCAAAAATGTTGCAATTTGTTGCAGAGGTGTTGCATTGCAACAAAACTGGTACAATTCTATCATTTTTGTCCTGTCCGTAATAAAATTATCACTCTTGGAATTTTGTAAAATTCTTACAAAGAATTTCTATGTTTTTCACAAAAAAGACGGCTATTTTCATGCCGCCCTTTCTATTTATCTATGCTACTTTGTCAAGTATTTTTCTAATGTAATCAACACCTTTTTGAAAAACAAGGGTTTTAATATTTATCCGGATTTCTCCCGGTCTGGCTTCATATTTCTGTTCTATAACTCTAAAATATCCACAATCAATATATTTCTGATATGGTTCATTGTTCTGTTTCAAAATTCCGTTATTTCTAAGAATTTCAAAAAGCTTGTTTCTACCAATTCCCGGGAAGTTCAAAACCTTAGCGACCTGCCCTATATCAATAGCGTCTTTACTATCGGTTGCGGCATCGAAAAATTCTTCTTTCGGCTTCATCCTCTCGTTTTCGGTCAAGAGAAATTTATTCTTTTCCTCAAGCTCTTGTTTTCTTTCCAGTGCATCAGCGTAAGCCCTTAACGCTGTAGGGTAATCTTTCGGGATTTCGTTTTGATCTTTGTTGAAATAGTTGTCAACAAGTCTATCATACACATCCCAAGCAATATCATTGTTTAATGATTTTGCATGAAGAAACGCGCCTTTCTCTGTCCAGAGATACAGACGATTAAGATTACTTGGCAAATCGTGAATTTCACGAAACGCCCGGAGTTCTTCTCCATCAAGCAAAATAAAATGTTTACCCTCTTTATACCGCCCTTTGTTATGATTAAAATTGTATGAAATCGTTTTACTATCTGTTCCATACGCGTCCGCAATCTGCTGTGTTGTGAGTACGCGAATATTTTTATACTCCGTCACTGTTAAATTATTCATATACATAAACCTTTCAATTTCTTTCAAATATAGTCATCTTGTGTAAAACTTAGCGTCATAATATCCTTAGTAAAACAAAATTGTATATTTTATCTTGCGTAGGTTTGTATATCTTTTGTAAATTCGTCTTGTTTCCCTGCACCACCTCCAAAAATAAAAACACGAAAGATTTCCCAACTTTTTGGGAATTGTCTTTCGTGTGCTTTGTTTGACTTGGTATGGTTTTTGTGTGTCGGGCTGGATTTTCTCCAGCCCTTTCTTTTAATTGTCTTCAATACCCTTTTGAGTATCATCAATCAGCTGATCGACCATCTTTTCCGCTTTTTCATAATCCTTAGACTTCAAAACTTCTTTGAGGTCTTTCAGATCCTGTAAAAGCCTTCTTAAGTAACTTTTAAATACACTCATATCTTCGCTCATTTTTCTCCTTTCCGGCTTTCGCCTATTGCCTTTCGACAATATTATAATACACCTTTGTGTATTATTTGTCAATACATAAAATACATTTTTGTGTATTTATTTTATATACTCTAAAATATCACACGGTTGACAATTCAGCCGATCGCATAAATACATGATCGTATCAACACTGACATTTTGATTTTTTACAAGACGATTAACCAGTGTTGGGGATAAATTAAACTTCTCCTTATCTTTCAAGTCTGTTTTTTTAATCCCTCTTCTTTCCAGTGTCTCCCATAATCTTCTATATGAAACAGACCCGCTATAAACGTTCTTTCTTTTTTCTACTGTCTCCGTCATATGGTGCACTCCTTTCTTTTCTATTATAAATGAATAATACATCATTGTGTATTCATTGTCAATCTTTATTGTTTTGTACACCTTTGTGTATTTTGTATATTATGTTAGTACATCTTTGTGTATTTTGTATATTGATTAAAAGTACATCTTTGTGTATTATAATCTCAACAGGAAAACAAAGAACACAAAAACAGGAGGGAACGATCATGAAAGTTAAAATTAAAATTGAGGGAAAGATAAATGATACTTACACTTTTCAGCAACCAGAAGAGGGAAATATCCTTGACGAACTGGCGGCGATCATCGAAGAAATGAAAGCCGGAAGAATTGAGAAAGTAGAAATTGAGAGGGAGGCGTAAACATGAGAACATACGAACAGGATTTAAAAGAACTTAATATTTCAGCAGAAGAATTTGATAACATAATTTCACACATTTACGATAAAACAGCCGATGAAATGGCGGCGCTTGCCAAGGCGATTAAAAGCGGCGCGGCTGTTCTCCCGACTGTAAAAAGAGCATTTGAACGCGTTCTTGCAATGAGACCGGAAGAAAGACAGGATGCATATAATATTTATTATGGTGACTTAAACACGATGTGTTATAGCTGTAAAAAATGCGGTATAAGTTGTAACGGTACAATTTGTAAAACTTGGACTGGTTGCGCAATGAAAAATTAAGTCGAAACGGCGGAAGCTGCCGCCGTCTGCAGGAACTGCCCTACCTGCACCGATGAGACAGGGCGCATGATGAAAGGATGGTTGATTTTATGAAGATGATGACACTTGAAGAAGCGAAAGAATACACACGCCAAAAGTTGGCACCGTATTACAGCAACGAGCGAATCGAGAACGTTGTAAAACAGTATGTTTCCGTTGTCCGCCCAGGCGTTGTCTTAGTTGAAAATAAAAATGTGGGACTTATGGAACTGTATCTATAGGAAAATGAAAGGATGGTTGATCTTATGAAGTATTACAGAGCAGAGATCGAAGACGATAATTTCGAAATAATTTTAGCCGATAGCGAAGAGGATGCTATCAATCAGTATTTTGAGTTAGGAGAAAAACACGATTTATTTAATCTGATAGAGCTAAATGATGATTATAATGAGGTTCGCACAATTTTATAAATTAGGCAAGCGGCGGCGTTTACCGGGGTTCGATTCCCCGGCTTGCTTTTACCAAAAAATTTGAATATGGAGGAAAATTGAAGTATGAGAAAATTATTTTTATTAAAAAAAGGCAGAATAAACTTTTATGCATGCCTGTATGACTGTGGCATGTATACAATCGACCGAATTACAAAAGGATTCGGCGGAATTGTGACAACATTTGAAACACTGGAAGAGCTTGAAAAATATGCTGCTGAAAACGGATATAAAAAAGCATAATAACCGCCGCAGAGGATGCACGCCGGAACCACTGCCGGCGGCGGTTCTACCCGTAAGGGAATATTATTTTTTTAGGAGGATTTATAAATGACTTATCCGAACGGAGCACAGACAGTTTTTCAAGTCACATGCATGGGAAGTGTTTATAGCGTTGAAGATGGATTTTTCAGAAATGACGGCAAAGGAACGGACTTTAAAACGTTCGACGATGCTTGGGAAGTTTTTAAAACTCTTCCAGACTGGGAACAAAACGCCGCAGAAATAGAGGAATTTTAAGCCGGGCACCCCCGGCTTTTTCCAGTGCCCGGATATATTCCAGCTTGACAAGATACACGCCCGGTCATATAATGACGTTTAAACAAACGCGTATAAGCCATTTTAAGGCTTGCGCAAGGCAATGCAGTACTTTTATATATTCACAGCACGAAACGCCTGCAAACCGTTTTTACGACGTCGCAAACCTGTAAACACTGTGTTTATATTGCTGCGTTGGCATCCGGCAGCATGTCAGACAGTGCCGATCTGCTGATCGCGACGATGCGCACTATCCCGGCAGCTCGCCGGAAGCATCCAAAAAACCACCAGCAGACATCCGGTACACATCTGGAGACATCACCGGCAGCTCGCCGGTGTGTGAAAATTCTGATTTCTGATCTCAAAATCGAGTCATTTCCAATGAAGAAAAAATTCAAAAGTTGAAAAATGAGATTTCAACTGTGAAAAGACAATATGCACAGTAAATTATTATGCGTCATTTCGCAACTTGTGAAATTTGACTAATTCGTTCTCTTCTCTTCCTCTGACTCTCAGTCTGTTTCTGTTTTTTCTGTGATTTTGTTGTTCTTGTTCCCATTTGAAAACCTCTCATTGACCTTCTGGTTGCGTGATTTATAATTTACAATCTTTACATCGGTGTTTAATTCATCCGGTATCTTCCCGACGATCAACACTGTATGTGGCTGCAACATGTCGATCATAACTTTGAATCCCTCGCAAAACTCTATCCGTGCCGCCTTTGCCCGCACTCTTCCATTTGTGCATACAGCGATCACACCACCCTTACTGTACCCGGCAAAACAAAGATCATAATTATCTTTGTCCGGGATGCCTACGGACGGTATAACGCGGATCCCGTTCAGCAGCATGTAATGTGCAAGCGCATGATTCCGGTACACATTATACAGATTCAAAGCAAACGGCATACCACAATCGCCTGTAGCAATACTGAAATCCGGCATACAGACCGAGTGGAAACACTTCAAGTGCTCTAGGTATTTATCCGGGTTATTCCACAGTCTTTGAAACTTTGAATCGTCAATATAGAAATTCACATTTAATTTTCTATGCCCTTTTATCTTTTGTGAAAAGCTCTCTCCAAAATCTATGGAGTCCTCCGGCAAATAATCCAAGCTGCATGCCGGGACAATCGGGATCTGATATTTTTCATCAAGCTCCGCTCCATAGATCATATATTCTTTCATAACATCAAAAGATGTATGACATCCATTGTACAATACTATCACCCCAAAAACATTTTACTATTTTTCTTCTTGACAAACAACTTCTTTTGTGAAAAGCAAAGAACGTGCGGCGTAATCACTTCTGCTTAGTTCATTTATCAGCTTTTCCCTTGTCATTTCCGGGTTTGTTCTGTGAATATACCGCAGCAATTCATCTATTTTGTCCACTATGCTGCCCTCCAATCAATGTTTGACATCAGATCATCCAAAAGATAGATCAAATCAGTACCGTACAGGCTGATCCAGTCCGCAAGATACTCTTCCTGCTCAATCGGCATATGAATGTTATAGGAAAAGCAAAAACAATGACAAAGTTCATGAGCCAGTATTTTGCGCAAATAGCCATTTTTCGGTTTATCTGAAACATATATAGCCCTGTTGTTCCAATCTGTCACAGCAAGGCTGATAGAGCCATCAGATCGCATCAGCTTACTGCTTGTACCGCGGACAAATTTTATTTCCCATTCAATACCATTTATCACAAACATATTTTACCTCCAAAAAAAGAAACCACCAGCCAAATATCAGCCAGTGATTTCTAAATTTAAAGTTATTCTTCTTGCTCTTCAATCAACAAATAATTAATGTACCTTGTTGCTGTTCCAGCAAGTTCTTTGCTGTAGTCTAGCAAGTCCATCTTGTACTCCGGTTTATGCCCATATGTGACTGTATAGAACTTTTCCACAAGTTCTAAGTTATGTAAGTCAGACAATTCCACAAGAATTTTGTGATATAAAAATTTTCTCGTCCATCCGAACCGGTCACAGATAATTTTGAGTTTCCAGTTATTTTTATTAAACCATTTACCACTTTCTATCTTTTTTACGATGCTCCAGCGTGCAAACGGGTCTTTCTCCGGAATTTCAGCCTGCGTATTTTTCAGAGCCTGTTCCATGTCGTGGAAGCGATTGATGTATTGAGCCGTGAAAGCCGTTCCCTTAACTCCAGTCAGCTTGTGCGCGATAAATTCACAGCCTTTCTTGGTAATGTCATAGCATGGGCGTTCTTTTCCTTGCTCGTCCTTATAGGTGCTTTCTCTGAAGAAATCAGCCACATCAATTTTGATTTTACCTGTAATATTGTTTTGTTCCATCTGTTTACAGTACCTTTTGATATCTCGTAACATGTTTGCGTGTGTCTTTTCGACCATTTCCGCAACTTCCATGCTGGTTAGAGTTTGCTCTAATTGTTTCATCTGAATATCATTCATCAGCAAATCCCCCATTTATTCTTGAATGAAATAATTGTGTTCAAAATAAACTGCAAAAATTTTTCGTCCTGTATGCTCTGGATTTCTGTAATTAACTGTTCTTTCATCTTGTACCGCCTTTCTTGTCAGATGCAAGGTTACTTGTAAAAATCCAGACACATCTTAAAAAGTGTTCGCTAAGTAAATTCAGATTTTTTGTAATTTCTTCAATATACAGTTCTCTCATAATAATCTACCTTTCTTTCAAAAAATACTTGATTTTCCGCAAGGAAATGATAGAATATATTTATCAGTCCTTGCGGATTGGTGTTTTAAGAGTAACTTCTACTTGTCTATGGTGTAAGTTACTCTTTTTCCTTGCCTAAAAGTAAATGAATACCTCTGCGAATTGCTTCTGCTCTTGTAATGTTATTTTCAATGCAATATTTATCTAACTCGCTTGTGGTTTTATCGTCAAGCCTAACTTTTACATCATTGCTTTTCGGATTATTTATTTTAGGTCTGCCTGTTCTTGGACTCATTTTTACCACCTCACTTATTGAGTTCCACAATCTCATTATATTTATTGGAACTCATAATGTCAATACCTTTTTAAAGATTTTTCCTGCCTTTCAATTTTTTCTTGAAAAGAGATACTCTCTATGATAAAATATTTCACAGAGAGTTATCTCGGTTGATAGAGTGTTGATTGACTTTTGCGGAGTGTCAACACTCTATTTTTTTAACGACCTTTGGTATTCACTTTCTATACCATTTCTAACAACATCAGATTTTGTGATATTTAACTGTTCAGAAGCAAATTCTAATTTTTGAACAGTTTCATCGTCAAGTCGAACTCTAAACATTGTGTCTTTGCTGTTGTCAGACTTTGGTCTACCTGTTCTTGGTGACATTTTGCACCTCCCCTCTTTCTGTCGCTACAACAAATATAATACTGTAGCAACAAAAAGTCAATACCTTTTTGAAAAATTTCCAAATCCACAAATCACTAGCTGATATTCAGTTGTCAATGTTCAAACAAACAGGGGCATTTCTGCCCCTGCCATTACATTTTGGAAACAAGCGTTGACAGCTTGCTTTTTGTCATTGTGCGCTCTTCCGGCGTCATGTCGGAGATAAGTTCCGCCATATCCTCCGAAAGCTCTTTCATGTATCTTTCAAGGTCATGCATCTTTGCATCCTTGTCTTCTGGCGTATTGCCTTTGTGAAGCTCTTTGCTTTCCATGTAGCTTCTGCGGCTCATTCCGCTTTTGCCCTCTCTGCGATCACGCATTCCACCATCTGATGCCATTTTAGGTTCTGTGTAATACATTCTGCCAGAGTGACGATCCATATCACGGTCTTGTTCCATTTCCCGGTACATTTCTGGTGTCATGTGCCAGTACGGAGGTTCGTCATATCCTCTCCGCGTTCCTCTTCCCTTTGGCGCAAATCTTCCGTCTGCATACCGGTAACGGTCATAATACCGTCTGCCGTCTCCGTAACGCTCAAACATATCAAGAACCTGCTCTGGGTCTGATTCGTCCATTGATTTTGTAAGCGTCCGGTAATACATGGCTTCCGCAAGGTCTTTAAGCATGTCCGTGACTTTTCCCATCTCTTCTGTATCTACACATTCGATACCTTTTGCAAACTCACACTCTGCGCTTTCAGACAGTTTTTCGATCATTTCGTGCATTCTCTTAATATCCATAAAACCGCCCTCCTTACGCTTCCCGGACTGCAATTAAATTGCTGTTCTGAACTTCGATTGACTGCGTAGACGTATTCTGTACCGCTACCGTAACACAACAACCGCGAGGAACGTCCACATATGCCTGCGCCGAAACGTTAAAGAAGTTTTCAACTGCCGCCGGTGTAACAATCATTCGAGTTGACTGCAACGGTTCTCCGTCAATTGCAATAGCCAGTGAAATAGCTTCAACTGTGCCACCGGTAGGAATTTGAATGTTCCCGGAATAAGATACCAAAAATCTTGCCCGGCACTGATTTGTAAGTCCTCTCAATTTAACAATGCCGCTTCCCTGTCTATGAACAATACATTTTGTTGCGTTTGCCTGAGTTTCTGTAAATGCCACATCTTCTCCCTGCGCGACAGTTTGAATTGCAATTCCTGTAAATTCTGCCATAATTATTTACCTCTCTTTCAAAAAATAAGGGCAAACATTATAGTCTGCCCTTTGTGTTTATAAGCAATACTGCACAGCAGACATAATCGAGTTAAACTCAATTAAGATACTCAATTATTCAATTTTGTGTAGCAGCTACTTTTAGCAGCTACATCCTGTGTTGCATCCACAGCCATACGCATAAGCGTTAGGATTTGGAACAACATATGCCGGGATTGCAGCCGGATTTACAGCGTTGATGATCTGCTGTGTCTGCGCTGACATTGCAGTAGTGAGCAATGCAGACTGGCGATCCTGTGATGCGGCTCTTCTTAAGTCATTATTTTCTGCCTGTAAGGAAGAAATCTTTTCCTGACACAGGTAATCAAGGATTGCCCTTGTTCCTGCCTGCTGGCTGTCGATAATGTCTCTTGTGTTGCTGTTCATGGTGTTCTGAAGTGCACAGGTGTTCTGTGACATATTGTAGTTTACACCCTGGATAGCTTCCCTGGTCTCGCAGCAGCAATTAGCCAACTGGGACTGTAAAGCATTCTGCGCCTGCATAAGTGTCACGTTTGTGGTATTAAATCCCTGCTGTGTCTGGTAGCCAAGGTTGCAGATTGCATTGTCTACACCATGGAAACCGTTCATAACGGCGGTATTCTGTGCGTAAAATCCATCACAGAGACCATTTGTGATACCATCTAACTTTCCGATGATAGCCTGCGTGTCAAACCCACGCTGAATTGCAGAGTCGGTGTATGCAGATGCTGTCGCTCCCATACCTCCGTTTCCTCCCCAGCCATTGCCGCCAAAGCCGCCCCAGCCAAAAATCATAGCGAAGATAATGATAGCCCACCAGCCATCGCCGCCCCACATGCCATCATTGTTTCTTCCGTTTCCTGTCACTGCTGCAATATCAGCAAGACTAGGCATTGCATTTCCATTAAACATTTTGTTTACCTCCATCTGATCTATTTACAAATGGGATAACCGGTTATTTTGCGCGCACCCCAAAATGTACTAATGATTAAACATGCTCATAACTTTCTGTTTTGCTTCATCTACCGTAATTCCTCTTTCTTTACAGAGATTCTCTGCCATTGTCTTAAGTCCACCTGTATCTCCGCTTTGATACATTTGCATGGCATTTTTTGCCATAGGATTGTTTTGAACCTGCGGAGAATTCATCATTTGATTTAACAATAATTGTGCCGGATTCATTCTGGATCACTCTCCTTTTTTACCTGTGAAGTTTTTCTTTGACTGCTTGGAATTTTATCTAATCGGTTTTCTATCTGTTCAATCTTCCCAAAAAGTTCATCAAACTTCTGCATAAATGCACCTGTGCACTCGTCTGATAGGTCAAATTTCAATTTTTCAGTATCATGCGATAAATTGCTAACAGTATCATGCGAAACTGGCTTAAAAACGATTGTGCGAATTGTGCCATCTGCGTTCCAACTTTTAGCGTATATTTCTGTCATATCCTGTTTTGGGAAAAATGCAACGCTGCCATCCATTGGCACATCATTGGCAGTGATGTTTTCTACCGCCGGAACTACTTTTCCATTTATGCCAAAAGTTTGAACCGGGATCTGCTGCTGAATTTGCTGCGGTGCCTGCATATAATTTTGTGTATTATCAATGCGTGGCTGATTCATATACGGATTGTATGCGTACTGCTGCCCGTATTGCTGCATCTGCTGATTATAAATCGGATTCTGGTATGCTCCGCTCATATTCATCCTGTTTGACCTCCTCTAAAACATCTTCTATTGCGTGTATGATAGACGACTGCGTTGACAAGTCCAAGGACTGTAACTCTTTTCTGGCAAAAATTTTTTCAAGAACTTCATCTGAAAACACCACCATCCCTCCCTTTGATTATATTTTTGCATAAAAAAAGGCGGCAAAACCGTCACGATTCCGACAGTTTGCCGTCAAAAAATACAACAAAAAAAGAACGCATTAAGCGTCCATACATCCGTTCGTGTTACCTTTAGTGTTACCTTTGATTTTGACCTTTAGAAAAGACACCATTCAAAAACTCCTTTCTTTCAGTAAAATCAAGGCTTCACAAGGTTTTCTTAAACAAAAATAAAGTAGCGGAAGGGAGATTCGAACTC
>OGZI01000396.1_pt1 | contig 58391 bp, 50 predicted proteins | sample 1576711 | NCBI WGS metagenome assembly OGZI01 (sample SAMEA3541482, study PRJEB24748) | human gut metagenome | biome: human gut; feature: human-associated habitat; material: faeces | place: China | collected 2012
GCTGCCGCACCTCGCTCGCCGTATCGGCACTTAGAATTATGCGGTATTGCCCTTAGGCAATTTCCACTCCCTGCACGTCCAAAAATAATACGGCACCTCAAACGCCAGCATGACGCACCAGCCGAAGGCACAGGCAAAGGCGATGCCGGGCAGGCCCACCCGCGGGGCCAGCACCGCAGCAGCGGCAGCGCGCAGCCCCGCCTGTAAGCAGGTGCCGATCAGCGTCGTCGTCATCTTACCCATGCCGCGGTAAAAGCCCTGGAAACCGTTCGTCAGCGCGGGCAGGGCGTAGAACACCGCCATCCAGCCCAGATACGTGCTGCCCAGTGCAATGACGTCGGCGGCCCCCTCCCCTGCCACAAACAAGGACAGGATGCCCCTGCGCAGCAGCAGCGTCAGGCTGCCCATCAGCAGCCAATAGCCCAGCTCCAACCGCAGGCCCACCGCAAAGCCGCAGCGGATGCGGGCGGTCTGCCCGGCACCGCGGTTCTGGGCAATGTAGGTCGTAATGGCCGTGGCAATGCTCTGCTCCGGCGTGAAGGCAAAATCGTCCACCCGCGTGACCGCGTTGAACGCCGCGATAGCCCCGACCCCCAGCGCGTTGACCTGCCCCTGAATGAGCACCTTGCAGATCGGCTGCACGGCCTGCTGCACCGCCGTCACCGTGCCGTAGCGCAAAATCGGTCCCAGCAGGTCGCGGCGGATGCGCCACTGCCCGTGCCCGGGGCAGAGCTCCGGCACGCGGCGTGCCATGTAGACGGCGGCCAGCAGCGCGCTGGCGGCCTCGGCCACGACAGTGGTCACGGCGCTGCACATAATGCCGAAACCCAGCCCGCCAATTAAAATGAGATCCAGCACCGCGTTGAGCACGGCGGAGAACGCCAGGAATTTCAGCGGCGTTTTGCTGTCGCCGACACTTTTCAGGCCCGCCGCCAGCGCGTTATAGAAAAACGTGAACGGCGCGCCCAGGAACGTGATGCGCAGGTAGATGCCGGTGATGCCAAAAATCGAGTCCGGCACGGCCAGCGCGCGCAGGATCCACGGCGTCAGCGCACAGCCCAGCGCCGCGGCGGCACAGCAGAGCGCCGCGCCGAACAGCAGCGTCGTTGCCAACGTCTCTTTTAAGCGGGCGGTCCGCTTTGCGCCGAACGCCTCACTCATCAGTACGCCCGCGCCGATGCACAGGCCGCTGATGGCCAAAATCACCAGATTCATGACCGGCCCGGCCACGCCCTCGGCGGCCAGCGCGTCCTGCCCGATGAACCGTCCTGCGATGATGGAATCCACCGCATTGTACGCCAGCTGCATCCAGTTCCCCAGCAGCAGCGGCACCGCATACAGAAAGAGGTGCCCCAGCGGGGCACCCTTGGTCATATCTCGCATCATTATCAGCTCTCAAAACGGAAAATCTGCCACCTTCAGCGTGACAACGCCGTCGATGGTCTGGATACAGCCATCTGCCGGGTAGTTGGGCATGGCCTTGAACGCGTCGGAATTGCTGATGGCACGGACAGTCTCGTCCGCGCATTCGTTGAGCTGGACGCCCAGCTCGTCCCACACCAGCACATACCAGCCGTGGGCGTTGAACGTCGGGTCGAAGGAGAGCGGGCCGAACTGCGCCAGTTCCCCGGCCATAGGCTTGAGCGGGGATTCATCCGGGTACGCGCCGCGCTTCGGCTCGCCCAGGATCACGACCTCGGCGCCGTTCTGGTAGTCGGCGTTTTCTTCCAGCCGGGTACACAGGCGGTTGGCGAGGTTCACAACTGTGGTCTTTTGTTTCAGCATGACCGCCGCGTCGTTGTTGACCTGCACGGCAAACCCGCGCAGCAGCACCGCGCAAAACGCCGTGCAGAGCGCCATTCCCCAGGAGAACGCCCGTTCCGTCAGTGCGGGAGCCGCGTCGATCACGGCGATGGCAAACGGCACCACGATGGCCAGCGATCCCGCCATCCGCAGCGCCACAGTGGCCCCGGTGTTGATAACGTCGGTCACATTGGCTGCGGCGGGCAGCAGGGCCACCAGTACCACCGCCGCAGCGGCGGCCTTGCGGTCGTGCAGCACGACGAGCCACCGCAGTCCGGCCAGTGCCGCCAGCACAAACAGCAGCAGGTAGCCCGCGATCTGCCCATAGTGGTTTTGAGCAATGCCGTGGGTGAAGAAGTAGGCGTAAAAATCAAAGTAGGCGTTTTTCAGGCCTAACGGCAGATTGCGCAGTGTCTCCATTCCCACGGTGTTGATACCGTTGATGCCGGATAGGCCCACATCGTACAGCCGCAGGAACAATTTTAAAATCAGCATATACAGCGCCGCACCGCTGCCGCCCATCAACACCATGCGCAAGGCAGTCAGGCCGGTGGCCTGCCATTCGCCGGGGCGGCGCAGAACGGCCAGAAGCAGCAGCATGACGCACAAGCCCGCCGCTGTGCCCAGATTGGCCTGATACATTCCCAGCGCGAACGCCAGGCAGACCGTACCCATCAGCCAGACAAACCGCACGCCGCAGACGACGGATCGCACGGCCAGCACCGCTAGCAGGAAAGACAGCGCATAGGACACACTGCAATAGTGGTAGGTTTCAACTTCCGCTACATAGGGCGCACAGACCAGTGTAAGTGGGATAAGATATTTTGCCACACGGCTGCGCACAGCAAACAAATCCGTTAGCAGCACTCCCGCCAATGCGTAGAGGAACAGCATCAGCAATGCCGAAAGCGCAGGCTGATTGATGCCGCCGCGCAGCATATCCACCAGGCGCAGCGCCCAACGCCCCTGCTGTGTCTCCCAATACAGATGCTCGGGCCAGCCATCGGCAGTGTACAGTGCACCGATGTGCACGGCATCAAAATTGCCGAGTTGGTTAGCATAAATCGTGTAATGTACGCCGCAACCGACCAACAGCGCCACGACCAGCGGGCGGAAGTTTTTCGCCCACCACAGGCTCACTTTTTTCTGCCAGTCCATCGTTTATTTTTTATCCTCTTCGGTCTCGGCGACGATGTAGATGGGACGGTGCTTGACCTCCAGGTAGGTCTTGGCGAGGTACTCGCCCACAATGCCGGTGCAGAACAGCTGGACGCCGCTGCACAGCAGGATGATGCAGACCATGCTGGGCCAGCCGGAGGTCGGGTCGCCGAACATCAGCGCGCGGACGACGACAAAGAGGATACCGATGAACGCGAGGATGCAGAACAGCACGCCCGCCCCCGCCGCGATCAGCAGCGGCGTGGTGGAGAAGCCGACGATGCCCTCGATGGAGTACTTGAATAGGCCCCAGAAATTCCACTTGGTCGTACCGGCGACGCGTTCGATGTTCTCATAGTCGAACCACTTGGTCTTGAAGCCGACCCAGCTGAAAATGCCCTTGCTGAAGCGGTTGTACTCGGCCATACTGAGCACAGCGTCGGTCATTTTGCGGCTCATCAAGCGGAAATCCCGCGCACCGTCGACAATTTCCGTATCGGACATCTTGTTGATGATCTGGTAGAACTTGCGGGCAAACCAGCTGCGCAGCGGCGGCTCGCCCTTGCGGGTCGTGCGGCGGGTGGCGGCACAGTCGTACTCGCCGGTCAGCAGCGTGTCCAGCATCTGCGGCAGCAGCGCGGGCGGGTCCTGCAGATCGGCGTCCATCGTGGCGACGTAATCGCCCTTGGCGGCCTGTAAACCCGCGTAGATACCGGCCTCCTTGCCGAAGTTGCGGCTGAACGAGACATACCGCACGCGGGGGTCCTGCGCGTGCAGCTCACGCGCGACGCGCAGCGTGCCGTCGCGGGAGCCGTCGTCCACAAAGATAAACTCAAACTCCGCGCCGTGGCTGGCTTTCATCTCCGCCGCCACGCGGGAGGCTTCTTTATAAAAAAGCGGCATCGCTTCTTCTTCATTGTAACAGGGTACGATCAGACTGATGAGCATGGTGCGACCTGCTTTCGTCAAGAAATTTAGTATCTTTTATTATACCGTAGTTGACGGAGTTTGTAAACAGGGACTATTGAACCACGTGCGCTTTGTTAGGGTCGGCGAAATATTTGCATCGCAATGGCGGCAGCGTCATCGGAGGGGGCAAGACCCCTCCCTACAGTACCGCGTTCACGGGTGCTTTGTAGGGAGCGGTCTTGACCGCTCCGGGGAACTTTGCGGCAGCCGCCCACCAAAAAAGGCAGAGCCTTCGCTCTGCCTTAGAGTGCTTATAAAATTTTAGCCTTTGACCGCGATATTGACCAGCTTGCCCTTGACATAGATCTCCTTGGCAATGGTCTTGCCGGCGATGGCTTCGGCTACGGCGGGCTCGGCCTTGGCGGCGGCGATGGCGTCCGCGTTCTCGATGGCGGCGGGCACCTTGATGCGGGCCTTGACCTTGCCGTTGACCTGCACGGCGATCTCAATCGTCTGCTCGACGCACTTGGCCTCATCGTAGGTCGGCCAGGCGTGGTAGGCCAGCTGCTCGGTGTGGCCCAGCTGCTGCCACAGCTCCTCGGTCATGTGGGGCGCAAACGGGTTCAGCAGCTGCAGCAGCAGCTCGTACTCGGCCTTGGTCGCACCCCCCTGATCGCTCAGTGCGTTGACGTAGATCATCAGCTGGGCAATGGCGGTGTTGGCCTTCAGCGCGTCAATGTCCTCGCCGACCTTCTTGATGGTGCGGTTGGCAACGGCCTCCAGCTCGGGGCGGACGCCCTCGCCGGGAACGAGCTTCTCGCTCATCGACCAGATCTTATCGAGGAAGCGCTTGCAGCCCTTGATGGAGGAGGTGTTCCACGGGGCGGCCTTCTCAAAGTCGCCGATGAACATCTCATACAGGCGCAGCGTGTCGGCGCCGTACTCGTTGACCACATCGTCGGGGTTGACGACGTTGCCGAGGGACTTGGACATCTTGACGATGGGGTGCTCGGCCATCTCGCCGTACTTCTCGACAAGGGCCTTGCGCGCGCCCTTCTCGTCGCCGTACTCGGCCAGCAGGCGCTTGCGCTCGGCATCGGGCTGGTTCTCAAAGGCATGGGGGTTCAGGCCCAGGATCATGCCGTGGGAGGTACGCTTCTGGTACGGCTCCTTGGTGGGCACAACGCCGATGTCATACAGGAACTTGTGCCAGAAACGGCTGTACAGCAGGTGCAGGGTGGTGTGCTCCATGCCGCCGTTGTACCAGTCCACAGGGCTCCAATACTCGAGCGCCTCCTTGCTGGCGATGGCGTCGTGGTTCTTCGGGTCGCAGTAGCGCAGGAAGTACCAGCTCGAACCGGCCCACTGGGGCATGGTGTCGGTCTCGCGCTTGGCGGGGGCACCGCAGCAGGGGCAGGTCGTGCTGACCCACTCGGTATGGCGTGCCAGCGGGCTTTCGCCGTTCTCGCCCGGCTCAAAGTCCTTGATCTCGGGCAGGCGCAGGGGCAGCTCGCTCTCGGGCAGGGGCACCCAGCCGCACTTGTCGCAATAGACCATGGGGATAGGCTCGCCCCAGTAGCGCTGGCGGCTGAACACCCAGTCGCGCAGCTTGAAGTTGACCTGCTTGTGGCCCTTGCCGTTCTCCTCGAGCCAGGCGTACATCTTGTTCTTGGCATCCTCAACGGACAGGCCGTTCAGGAAGTCGGAGTTGACGAGCGTGCCGGTGGCCACGTCGGTGAAGGCCTCCTTGTCGAGGTCACTGGGCACAGTACCCTTGACGACCTCGATGATGGGCAGGCCGAACTTTTTGGCAAACTCCCAGTCGCGGGTGTCGTGGGCGGGCACGGCCATGATGGCGCCGGTGCCGTAGGTTGCCAGGACGTAGTCGGAGATAAAGATGGGAATCTCCTTGCCGTTGACGGGGTTGATGCCCTTGACGCCCTCGACGACAACGCCGGTCTTTTCCTTGTTCAGCTCGGTGCGCTCGAAGTCAGACTTGCGGGCGGCCTCCTCCTGATAGGCGGCGACGGCGTCGACGTTCCGGATAAGGCCCGCGTCGACCCACTTTTTGATGAAGGCGTGCTCGGGGCTGATGACCATGTAGGTCGCACCAAACAGCGTGTCCGCGCGGGTGGTGTAGACCGTCAGGGTGTCGCCCGCGGTGGTGTCAAAGTTGATCTCGGCGCCGTGGCTGCGGCCGATCCAGTTGCGCTGCTGGGTCTTGACGCGGTCGATGTAATCGACGTCGTCCAGGTCGTTGATCAGGCGGTCTGCGTAGGCCGTGATCTTCAGCATCCACTGGCTCTTGTTCTTCTGGACAACGGGACTGCCGCAGCGCTCACAGACGCCGTTGACGACCTCCTCGTTGGCCAGAACGACCTTGCAGCCGGTGCAGTAGTTGACGGTGGTCTCCTTCTTGTAGGCAAGGCCCTTCTTGAACAGCTGGATGAAGATCCACTGCGTCCACTTGTAGTACTCGGGGTCGGTGGTGTTGATCTCGCGGTCCCAGTCAAAGGACAGGCCCAGCGCCTTGAGCTGGCTCTTGAAGCGGGCCACATTCTGGGCGGTGACGATCTCGGGGTTGATGTGGTTTTTCAGGGCGTAGTTCTCGGTAGGCAGGCCGAAGGCGTCCCAGCCCATGGGGTACAGGACGTTATAGCCGCACTGACGCTTTTTGCGCGCGACGATGTCCAGCGCGGTGTAGCTGCGCGGATGGCCGACGTGCAGGCCCGCGGCGGACGGGTACGGGAACTCGACCAGCGCGTAGAATTTCGGCTTGGAATGGTCGATCTCGGCATGGAAGGTATCCTCGTCCTCCCAGACCTTCTGCCATTTGGCCTCAACTGTTTTAAAGTCGTATTTCATAAATTTCTCCCCACAGATAAATTTTTGATGGGTCGTAACCTTCTTAAAGCCTTCCCCCGAGGGGCTGCGCCCGCAGGCGCGTGTCGGAGCGCAACCGCCGAAGGTGGCTCTTAGCGCGTAGACTGAAGGTGGCCCCGCAGGGCCGGATGAGGGGCGCGTGTGCCGCCGCTGCCCGTTTATAGGCTGCCGCGGGAAAGTCTGCCCTCATCAGTCAGCGGTCGGGGCCGCTGACAGCTTTCCCCCTCGGGGGAAGCTGTTCCGCATTTTTACTGCTCGTTCTCGGGCTGCTCCGGCATCCACTCGCTGGCGGGCACAACCGTGGCGTCGGCCCAGAGGTGCTCGAGGTCGTAGTAGTCGTGGGCCTCCTGCGTAAAGACGTGGACGATGACGCTGCCGTAGTCCAGCAGCACCCAGCGCTTGCCGTCGTGGCCCTCGGTGCGCAGCACCTTGACGCCCTCGCGGTCCAGCTGGAACTCGGCCTCATCGGCCAGTGCGCCGACATGGGTGGTGGACATACCCGTGGCAATGACGAAATATTCGGTGACGGTGGTCAGGTCCTCCACGGCCAGAATGTGGACGTTGACGGCCTTCTTTGCGTCCAGCGCACGCGCCAGACGAATGGCAAGTTCTTTGCTTTCCATAGATGTTCTCCTTAAAGGGGTAGGTTTCGGGCTGCGGGAGGTTCTCTCCCCCACCCGCTGCGGCGGGAGCCCTTCGGGCCCGGGCCCCTCTGTCGCTTCGCGACATCTCCCCACACCGTGGGGAGTCACCCTCGCAGAGGGGGCCAAGGGCCTTGCCTCCCTCTGCGAGACAGACTCCCCCGATACGGGGGAGGTGGCCGTCAGGCCAGAAGGGGAACGGTGGCCCCGCAGGGCCGGAGGGAGAGAACCTTGCGGTTGCCCGAAGCATTTTCTATTTACGTTTTACGCTGCCGGCTGGCTCTCGGTATCGGTGGAATCCGTGTCGGTGCTCTCGCTCTCCGCCGTGGACTCGGACGCCATGATGTCGGTGACCTGGTTGGAGCCGTCGAGGTTCTCGTTCTTCTGCGCGTCGTCCGCCTCGGCCATCAGGCCGCCCATCTGCTGGATGTTCGGGTCGGTGGCCGTGTAGCCGGACAGATCAATGACATTGTCGCACAGGTTCAGCTGGCTGGCATCGACGGGACCGGTGTTCTCGCGGAAGTACTGGTTCAGCAGGTCCGCATCCGCCTGCCGCGCGGGGTACAAAAGCGACTGGCCGTTGTACTGCGGGCCGCTGATGACCGGCATCTGGCAGATCATGATCTTGCTGGAATCAATTTTCAGCATACTGATGGCAAAGCTGATGAGGTCGGACGCGCTGAGGTTCGTCTCCATATAGTTCAGCACGGCGGGGGTCAGCTTGGCGACGTCCCAGATGTTGCCGATGCTCTTGAGCTTGCGGAACAGCGCCGCGTAGAACTGGCGCTGCATGTTCAGGCGGCCAATGTCGCCGTCGGGGTAAATTTTACGCGCACGCAGCAGGAACTCCATCGACGCACCGTTCAACGTCTGGTAGCCGGCGTGAATGACGCTGTCTCCCAGCCCCAGCGCGGCGTAGTCTACATCCATGGGGACGTTGATCTCCACGCCGCCGAACAGGTCTACCAGCTCGGTCAGCATTTCCAGACGGATCGTCATAAAGCCGTCGATGGGCAGCTTGTACTGGTCTGCGACCAGCTCACACAGGGCGGCCATGTTGTTGTTGCCGTCGCTGCCCTGGGTCTTGGCCACGCCGTTGATGCGGAAGTTGCCGGAGACGCTCGCGTCCGTCGTGACCATTGTATCACGCGGGATCTGCAGCATCTTCATCTCGCCCGTCTCATTGTTGAAATGGACGTACAAAATCATATCGGTCATGCCGTCGTTGACGTTGGAGTCATTGGCCGCACCTGCGGACAGATCGCCGGTGGACGAACGGTCAACGCCGGTAACAAGGATGTTGAACTCCTTGCCCTGGAATTCCTTGGGCGTGTTGATGAGCTGGTTCAGCTTGATGTTGCCGCCCGCCGGGGTGATGGCCCCCATGATGAGCGCGAACGCACCGCCGAAGATCAGCGCGATGACCAGCAGCGTGATGAGCAGGATCTGCCACCAGCGGATCTTTTTCTTCTTTTTCCCGTTTCCGCCCTTGCCGCTGCCGCCCTTTTTGCCGGACTTTCTGCCCTTTGCCTTGCGCGGGGCATCGTCCTCATCGCGCGGGGGCTTGCGGCTGCCGCCATTGCCGCCTGCGGCGGTGCGGGGCTTATGGGCTGCGGGCTGCGGGGCATCCGCATGCTTTGCGCGGCGGGGCTGCGCGGCAGCCTCCTCCAGCCGGATGCCGCCGACGGGGGCCGCCTGCTGCACAGGGGCCTGCGCCTGGGGGCGCGGGGCGGGCTGCTGCCCCTGCCGCGGGGCCGCGGGCTGCTCATACAGCTGGGCGGCGGCCTGCCGGGCGCGCTGCTCCGGCTCCGGCGGGCGGGTCACGGTGCGGCGGGGGCGCTGCACCTGAAACTGCAAGGTATCGCCGTATTTGCGCTCGGCAGCGGCGCGGTAGGCCATGGCCTGCCGCTGGGCGTAGGTCAGCTCACGGGGTCTTTCCGGTGCGGGCGCAGCCTGCTGGGCAGGCTCCTGTACCGGCGGCTCGGGTGCGGGGGCCGACTGCCCGGTCACAACGGGACGCTGGCTGATATGCCGTCCCTGGGCCGTGCGCATGGGCTGCTGCACGGTGCGGCGGCGGGCATTCTGCTCGGCCAGTTGTTGGGCGCGGCGGCGGGCAGCCTCATACTGCTCCTGATCCAGCCCGCCCGATGCACTGCCGGTATACAGCTTACGCGGTTCGCTCATTACATTTCCTCCCTGCTCTGTGGAGTGTTTTTATTCAAGGTGTGCTTTTGCATACTCATAAGCGGCGACGCTTTCAGGGTCCAGCGAGCCGCCCTTTTCTTCCACAAAATCAATGCTGCGCTTGAGTGCGTCGCAAAGAGCCCGGTCCAGATCCTGCATTTCCAGCGCGCGCAGGTCGTCTACGCCGGGCCAGTCGCGCTCGGCGCTGGTCATATCGGCCAAATAGATGATCTTATCGAGCTTGGACATTCCCGGCTTGCCGGTAGTATGGCAGCGGATAGCAGACAAAATTTCCGGGTCGGTGATGCCCCATTGCGTTTCGGCCAGGATGGCGGCGGCGATGCCGTGCCAGACCGGCGACGGACGCTCGGGGGCATTTTCTGCTATTATAGCATTATCGGCAAAAATCTGCAACAACTCCTGCTTGGGCAGTTCCTTGGCGGAATCGTGCAAAATTGCCGCCATAGCGGCCTTTTCTGGGTCTGTGCCCCAGCGCCTGGCAAGTTTTACAGCCATTTTTTTTACATTTTTCGTGTGCGTCCAGCGCTTTTCGCTCAGGCGGGCCTTGACCAACTTCTTGGCTTCGGAGTAATCCATGGCAGTCCTTCCCCTCTCTTTTACAATTTTTGCATTGTGATGGCGGCAGCGTCCGCGGAGGGGTCAAGACCCCTCCCTACAAAGCAACATTTATGGCAGGCTTGTAGGGAGCGGTCTTGACCGCTCCGGGCAATTTTGCGGCTGCCGCAATGCTCCGCGGGACGCATATATGCGTCCCCTACAATCTGCCGGAAGGTTCGCAGGGGCGGCTTTATCGCCCCTTTTCGGGTCATGCGTAGGGCGGGGTGGGGGCAGGCCGCCCTACAGGCTCCCGTACAGCCGATGCTCCTTTATCACTGCCAGCACCTCCGGCGGCAGCACCTCCGGCCACTGCCCCCGCGGGATCTTCCCGCTGCGGATGTCGCTCGACGCGCAGGGGTAGCTCTCGGCGCGGGCAAAAAGGACGCGGCCCCCGGCCTTTTTCAGTTCTGCGGCGGCGGCGTGCAGGGCGGCCTCATCGGTGCCGGTGCGGCTCTCGACGACGAGGGCAGCCATTTTCAGCATATCCTGCCAGCGGTACCATTCCTGAAACGTCAGCAGCATATCGCTGCCGACGCAGAGGTACAGCGCGCCGTCCGGGTCTTGGCCGTGCAGCCATTCCAGCGTGTGCACGGTGTAGCTGCGCCCGCCCCGGCGTATCTCCCAATCGCTGACCTGCACCGCCGGGGACAGCGCTGTAAAGCAGGCACACATCTGCAGGCGCAGCTCTGCCGGGGTGGCGCTGGCGTGCTTGTGGGGCGGCGTGCCCGCGGGCATAACGAGGGCGCGGTCCGGCTGTACCAGTGCCAGCGCGGCGCGCAGGTTGTTCATGTGGCCGTTGTGGGGTGGGTCGAACGTCCCGCCGTAGAGCAGTGTTTTCATTTTGCCAGCACGGCGGTGTAGGCGCTTTCCTTTTTCTTCTGCTTGAACAGCACGAATTTGCGGCCAATGACCTGCACGCACTCGCAGTCCAGCGCCTCGCACAGGATGTCGGCGGCCTCGCGGGCGGAATATTCGCTGTTTTCCAGCACCTTTACTTTGATAAGCTCGCGTGCGGCGATGCAGTCGGCGATGCCCTGCTTGAGGGTGTCGTCGATCTCGCCCTTGCCGATCTGGTAAACGGGGTCCATCGTGTTCGCCGCGCTGCGCAGAGCCGCGCGCTGTTTGCTGGTAAGTGCCATAAATTATCTCCTTTTTATTGTATATATCTCGGTAGGGGCCGGGCATGCCCGGCCCTCTAGTCTGTGTGGTTTCCTTTTAAACGGGTTGCTGCTTTTATGCTGCGGGCCGGGCATGCCCGGCCCCTACAAAGGCTTCCCCCGAGGGGCTGCGCCCGCAGGCGCGTGTCGGAGCGCAACCGCCGGAGGCGGCTCTTAGCGCGGAGACTGAAGCTGTCGCCCGCAGGCGACTGATGAGGGCGGAGTTCGCGGTAGCCTCCCGTTCACGGGTACCCGCCGCAAGGCTGCCCCTCATCCGGCCTCGGGCGGGGCCTCGGCCACCTTCCCCCAAAGGGGAAGGCATTTAAATGTCACCCCAAAAACGCCGGCAATTGCGCTTCCAGCTTCTCCATTGCCCGGCCGCGGTGGCTGATGGCGTCCTTCTCGTCGGGGGTGAGCTGGGCGTAGCTGCGGCGTTCGGTGTTCGGGCGCTTGCCGTCGGGTGCGCCGTACTCGTCGGGGATGAACAGCGGGTCATAGCCGAAGCCGTAGTCGCCGTTCTGCAATGTAAACGCAATGCGGCCCGGGCACTCGCCCTCGACCTCCAGTGCGCGTCCGTCCGGCAGCATGAAGCAGACCGCCGACACGAACTTTGCGCTGCGCTGTTCCTCCGGCACGTCGGCCAGCTCCCGCAGCAGCTTTGCGTTGTTCGCGTCGTCGTCGCCGTGATGCCCGGCGTAGCGGGCGCTGTAGACGCCGGGCGCACCGTGCAGCGCGTCGGTGCAGAGGCCGGAGTCATCGGCCACGGTGGGCAGGCCGCTGGCCTTGCAGAACGCCTCGGCCTTGATGCGGGCGTTTTCGGCAAATGTTGTGCCGGTTTCCTCGGGGTCAAGGTCGATCCCCAGCTCCCGCAGGCTCTTGACCTCATGGCCCATGCGTTCCAGAATGCGGCGCAATTCCTTCAGCTTGCCCGCGTTGTTGCTGGCGGCGCAAACGATCATGCTTCGCTCTCCCCTTCCTCTTTTTTTTCGTCCTTCTGCAGGGCGGATTCCGGCAGCAGGCTTTCGACGAAGGTCTGTGCGTCAAATTCCATCAGGTCGTCGATCTTCTCGCCGACGCCGATGAAGCGGATGGGCAGACCGAGGTTCTCCCACACAGAGACCGCGCAGCCGCCGCGGGGCGTGCCGTCGAGCTTGGTCAGCACCACGCCGGTGGCGTTGGCGGCCTTGCAGAACTCCTCGGCCTGGCTGATGGCGTTCTGGCCCGTGATGGCGTCGAGCACCAGCAGCACCTCAAGGCTCGCCTCGGGGCTGGCCTTCTTGACGCTGCGGGAGATTTTGGACAGCTCGTCCATCAGGCCCTTCTTGTTGTGCAGACGTCCGGCGGTGTCGGCAATGACCATGTCGTAGCCGCGGGCGTTGGCGCTCTTGACGGCGTCGAAGATGACCGCCGCCGGGTCTGCGCCCATGCCGGCCTGGACCAGCGGCACGTCGGCGCGCTCGGCCCAGAGCTCCAGCTGCTCACTGGCGGCGGCGCGGAAGGTATCGCCCGCTGCCAGCATGACGCGGCGGCCCTGCTTTTTGTACAGGCCGGCCAGCTTGGCAATCGTCGTGGTCTTGCCGACGCCGTTGACGCCGATGACCAGAATGACGGCGGGCTTGCCGTCCAGATCCATCGGGTAGCGGGGGGTCAGTTCCTGGCAGATGATGCCGCGCAGCGCGTCCAGCGCCTCCTGACCGGTTTTCAGGTGTTTTTCCTTGACCTCGTCGTGCAGCTCGTCCACCAGACGCACGGCGCAGGCGGGGCCGACGTCGGCCAGAATGAGCTGTTCCTCGAGCTGGTCGTACAGATCATCGTCGATCTGCGCGTTGGTCAGCGTATTGACGATGCTCTGGAAAAAGCCCGTGCGGGTCTTTTCCAGCCCGCGCTTGACCTTTTGCTGCTCCTGAAATTCCTCCTCGGAAATATCGCGTTTGAAAAAGTTGAAAAAGCCCATCGTGGCCCTCCTTACTTTTGATTTGCCGCCCCGCGGGTTTGTGTGGCTTCCCATTGGCGGGTGGTCGTATTTATGTGGCGGGCCGGGCATGCCCGGCCTCTACATGCCATCAGGTAATAAGGTCCGCGCTCACATTATCCAGATCCAAGCGCAAAATCTTCGACACGCCGTCCTCCTGCATCGTGACGCCGTAGAGGACATCGGCGGCCTCCATCGTGCCGCGGCGGTGGGTGATGACAATGAACTGGGTGCGGTCCGTCATGCGGCGCAGATACTGCGCATAGCGCGCGACGTTTACGTCGTCCAGCGCGGCCTCGATCTCATCGAGGAAGCAGAACGGCGCGGGGTTGACGCGCAGGATGGCGAAATAGATCGAGATAGCGACCAGCGCCTGCTCGCCGCCGGAAAGCGCGGACAGGTTCTTGATGACCTTGCCCGGGGGCGAGACTTCAATTTCAATGCCGGATTCCAGCACGTTCGCTTCATCCGACAGGTACAGCCGCGCATGACCGCCGCCGAACAGCTCCTTGAAAATTTGCTGGAAGTTCGCGTTGATCTGCTTAAAGCTCGCCGTGAACAGCTCCTGCATCTCGCTGCACAGCTCGGCGATCATCTTCGTCAGCTCAGCCTTCGCCTTTTCGACGTCGGTGACCTGCGCCTTCATGAAGTCATAGCGCTCCCTGACCTCTTTATATTCGTCGATCGCGCCGACGTTGACATTGCCCAAGGCGCGGATCTTGCCGCGGACCTCGGTCACGCTGCGGCGCAGCTCGGTCAGGCTCTCAAACGGCACGCACTGGCTGCGGGCCTCGCTCTCGGTCAGCTGGTATTCCTCCCACAGCTTGCTGTTGGTGTCGTTCAGTTCGGTCTCGGCGGCGGTGCGGCGCTCGGCCAGGCGGGCCATCTCGCCGCTCATCCGCTCGCGCTCGTCGGTCAGGGCGCGGTTGTCCTGCCCCAGCTTCGAGATCGCAGCCTCCTTTTCGAGGCGGGCCGCGTTGGCAGATCGAATCGTTTCCTCCGCGGCGGCAATTTTCTGCTGGTTGTCGCCGCGCACGCGCTCCATCTCGGCGATTTTCAGCGCGTTGGCCTCGATTTTTGCCTTGGCGGCCTCAATCGCCGTCTGCAGCTCACGGGCGCGGGCGTCGGCCTCGCCGGTACGGCTCCGCAAGCCCTCCAGCGCGGCCTCATGCAGGCCGACGTCCTTCTCGTCCGCCAGGCGCTGCAGCTGCTTTTCGGACAGCTCACCGGTGATTTTTTCGCGTTCTGCCGTCAGGCTGCCCGTGCTCTCGCCCAAGGCGGCCAGCTCGGCGGTGTACTGCGCCAGCTCGGCCTCGGCGTCGGTCCGGGCCTTCTCGGCCTCGGTGCGAGCGGTCTCGTTCCGGGTCACGGCGGCCTGCTGGGCGGCGATCTCGGCCTCGATGCTCCGGGCCGTCTCGTCGTACTGGGCGGCGGCCCTCGTCAGGCGCTCGAGCTCGAGGTTCGCACGGACGTGCTCCGTTGCGGCGTTCATGCCCTCGCCCTCGGCACCGGCCAGCTGGGCCGAGAGGTTGTCCACCTCGGCCTTGCGGGCGGCCAATTCCTTTTCCGCCTCGGTGCGTTTCTGCTCGAGCTTCGTCAGCTTACTGCGAAGCTCGTCCAGCTCCTGCTTGCGGCTGAACACGCCGACGCTGCGGGCGGTGGAGCCGCCGGTGAACGAGCCGCCCGCGTTGATGACCTGGCCGTCCAGCGTGACGATGCGGTTCCGGTAGCCGAGGTTCCGCGCCACGGCGGACGCCTCGGTCAGGTCCTCGACCACGATGATGCGGCCCAGCAGATTGTCGATGATATGCTGATATTTCGGGTCTGTCCTGACCAGGTCGGCGGCGACCTCCGCCGTGCCGGTCAGGCGGCCCGTGAAGCGGGAGCCCTGCACGGTGTCCAGCGGCAAAAACGTAGCGCGGCCTGCGCGCTCGTCCTTCAAAAAGCCGATGGCGGCGCGGGCACAGCCCTGGTCCTCGACGACGATATTCTGCAGCGCAAAGCCGAGCGCTGTCTCAATGGCGGTCTCGTAGCCCTTTTCGACGGTGATGATGCCCGCCACGGGGCCGATGATGCCCCGCAGCCGCCCGCCGCCCGCCGCCCGCATGACGGCCTTGACGCTCTGCTGGTAGCCGTCCATGTTGCGCTCCAGGTCTTCCAGAATGTGGATGCGCTGGGCGGCGGCGGACCTTTCTCGGTCCGCCTTCTGCAGGTTGTCGGCAGCCTCGGCCTGCTGACGGCGGCGGCTGTCCAATTTCAGCTTCAGGCCCGCCTTGATGTTGTCGTTGCGGGTCACGGCCTCCTCGGCGTCCTTAAAGCGGCGCTCGGCGCGGCGGCGTTCCTCGTCGGTGGCGGCGGCGCCGGCTTTCAGCTCCTCGGCCTGGCGCTGTGCCTCGGCCAGGCGGTTGGCCGCAGCCTCCCCTGCCGACTGCGCCGACGCGGCGCTGACCCTGGCGGCGGTGGCGGTGTCCTGCAGGCGGGCCATGGCGGCGTCAATGACGTCGCGGCGCTCGCCGCTGGCAGCGGCCTTTTCCTCAAGGGCACGCAGGGCCTCGCGCAGCTCGGCCACGCGGGCGTTCAGCCCGGCCATGCCGCTTTTCAGCGCCTCGATGGCGGCGCGGTGGTCCGCGGCCTCGCGCTCGATGCTCTCGCGGCCCTGCCCGGCGCGCTCCAATTCGGACGCGGCCTCGTCGATGCGGAACCGGCTGTGCTCGCTCTCGTTTTTCAGGACGGCGATCTCGCTCTCGCTGCCGGCGTTTGCCTCGGTGATGGCGCGGATGTCGGCGTTGGCCTGCTCGACGGCCAGCATCAGCTGCTGGGCCTCGGCACGCAGGGACGCGCTTTTTTCGTCAAACTCGTCCAGCTGACGGCTCAGGCGGTCATAGTCGGCCTGGGCGGCCTCGTACTTGCGCTGCTGGTCGCGCAGCGAGTCGTTGGCGCGGCGGATGGCATCGACCCAGAGTGTGATCTCCAGCGTCTTGCGCTTCTCGCTCAATTCCAGAAACTGCTGGGCCTTCTCGCTGTCGCGTTTCAGGGGGCCGACGCGCTTTTCCAGCTCACCCAGAATGTCCCGCAGGCGCTCTAAGTTGCCCTCGGCAGCGTCCAGGCGGCGCTCGGCCTCGTTTTTGCGGTAGCGGTACTTGGCGATGCCGGACGCTTCCTCAAAAATTTCGCGGCGCTCCGCGGATTTTGCACCGACGATCTCGGCAATGCGGCCCTGCCCGACGATGGCATAGCCGTCGCGGCCAATGCCGGTGTCGAGCAGCAGCTCGTACACGTCCTTTAAGCGGACGTTCTGGCCGTTGATGGAGTATTCACTCTCGCCGCTGCGGTAGTACCGGCGGCCGATCGTGACCTCGTCGGCGTCCATGTCCAGACCGTGGTCGCTGTTGTCGATGGTCAGCGCGACGGAGGCATAGCCCATGGCACCGCGGGACTGGGTGCCGCCGAAGATGACGTCCTCCATCTTGCCGCTGCCGCGCAGCTGCTTGGAGCTGGTCTCGCCCAGCACCCATCGGATGGAGTCGGAGATGTTCGACTTGCCCGAGCCGTTCGGCCCGACAACGCCGGTAATGCCCTCGCCGATCTCGATCTTTGTCTTATCGGGGAAGGATTTGAAGCCTTGGATTTCCAGTTCTTTCAGGCGCATTCCATGGGTACCTTTCAAAATTCTTAAAATGGTCGTAGGGGCCGGGCATGCCCGGCCCTCAACCTCGCCTTATGTACCCGTAAACGGGTCGCGATTTTTATGCCGCGGGCCGGGCATGCCCGGCCCCTACAGCCGCGGCGGCATGGGGGCATGCCGCCCTACAATTTCATTGCAATTTTTCCAGCGCCACCTTTGCTGCGTGCTGCTCGGCGGCTTTTTTGCTGCGGCCACGGCCCTCGGCCAGCAGCTCGCCGTTGCGCCAGACGCAGACCGTAAACTGCTTGTTGTGGTCGGGGCCGGTCTCGCCGGTGACCTCATATTTCAGCACGGCAGACGGGTCCTGCTGGACGACCTCCTGCAGACGGGTCTTGTAGTCGTCCTCGGCAGTCTTGCCCTCGGTGATGAAGGGCAGGATGAAATTGCGCGCGGCCTCCATGCCGCCGTCCAGATACAGCGCGGCAATGACCGCCTCGAACGCATCGGAGACAACGCTCGGGCGGCTGCGTCCGCCGCCAAGGTCCTCGCCGTGGCCAAGGCGCAGATACTCACCCAGCTGAATTTCCTGTGCGAACTGGAACAGTGCATCCTCGCTGACGAGGCTGGCGCGCATACGGGTCAGCTCGCCCTCGGGGCGGCCCGATTGGTGGAACAGGTAGTCCGCTACAACGACGGACAGCACGCTGTCGCCCAGAAATTCCAGCCGCTCGTTGTGGGTCGTGGCGACCTTGCTCTCGTTGGCATAGCTGGTATGGGTCAGCGCAATGCGCAGCAGCGCAGGATTTTTGAATGTATAGTGCAGGACCTCCTGCAGTTCTTCCGGTTTGTGAGCCATATTCTTTCACCTTTCCGGCTAGTCCGTAGGGGCCGGGCATGCCCGGCCCTCAACCTTATCTCGATTGCCCTTTTACGGGCGGTATTTTTTATGCCGCGGGCCGGACATGTCCGGCCCCTACAGGGCAGCTTTACTTTTAAGCGTCCGCTTCTTCCTTCTGTGCAGCCACCTCTGCCAGCGCCTTCTCCATCGTGCCGCACAGGTCGTTGGCGACGCAGAGCTTGGCCTGACGGATGGCGTTCTTGATGCCCTTGGCGTGGCTGGAACCGTGCGCCTTGATGACCGGCTTCGCGGCGCCCAGCAGCGGTGCGCCGCCGACCTCCTCGGAGTCCATCATACGTTTCAGCTCGCCCAGACCGCCCTTGATGCCCAGATAGCTGAGCTTCGTGATCAAATTCTGCAAGAAGATTTTTTTCAGCATCCCCAGCAGCGTTTTGGCGACGCCCTCGGTCAATTTCAGCACGACGTTGCCGACAAAGCCGTCGCAGACGACGACGTCCACGTCACTGTCCATGATGTAGCGCGGCTCGATGTTGCCCGCAAAGTGGATGCAGGGGTTTGCCTTCAGCAGCCTGTGGGCCTCGCGGTAGGTCGGCGTGCCCTTCGTGTCCTCCGCGCCGTTGTTGACAAGCGCGACCTTCGGCGTTTCGCGGCCCATGACCTTCTCGGCGTAGACGCTGCCCATCGTGCCGAAGGCGTTCAGCATTTCGGGGCGGCACTCGACGTTCGCACCGCAGTCCAGCAGCAGGAAATTCTGCTTGGTGCCGGGCATCGGGGTGGCCAGCGCCGGGCGCTTGACACCCTTGACCGTGCGCACGATGAGACTGGTGCCGACGTGCAGCGCACCGGTGGAGCCGGCACTGACAAAGGCATCGGCCTCGCCGTTCTTCAGCATGGTCAGACCCTTCACAAGGCTGGAATCCTTTTTGTGGCGCACGGCCTTGACCGGGTCATCGTGCATGTCGATGGTCTCGGTGCAGTTGAGGATCTCAAACGGTGCAAGGTCGATTTTATTCTCTTTTGCGCAGTCGCGGATGGCTTTTTCCTCACCCAGCAGCACCAGCTCCATGCCGTCACCGAACTCCGCCGCGGCCTGGCTCACGCCCTGCAAAACGCACAGCGGGGCGTTGTCGCCGCCCATGGCATCCACTAAAATTTTCATGCTTCGTACTCCTTTACCCATGCCTGCATGGCGTCCTGCGCGGCCTGCGAAAGCGCCATGTAGCGCTCGCGCTTGTCGCGGATGCTGTTGATCTCCTCGGTGCGGGGCAGGATGCCCATGTTCGCACCCATCGGCTGGAAGTCCTTGTTCGGCGTCGTGATGTAGTCCAGCAGCGCGCCGCACATCGTTGCCGCCGGGGGCGGCGGCAGCTCGCGGCCATTGAGCCGTGCAAGCATCTGGTGCGCCGCCAGCAAGCCGGACGCCGCGCTCTCCATATAGCCCTCAAAGCCGGTGATCTGCCCCGCAAAAAACACGTTGGGATGTTCTTTCAAGAACTGCTGCTTCGTCAAAACTTTCGGGCTCTCCAAAAAGGTGTTGCGGTGCATGACGCCGTACCGCACAAATTCGGCGTGCTCCAGGCCGGGGATCATGCTGAACACCCGTTTCTGTTCGCCCCATTTCAGGTTGGTCTGGAAGCCGACGAGGTTATAGAGCGTGCGGGCCGTGTTCTCGGCGCGCAGCTGGACGGCGGCCCAGGGGCGGTGGCCGGTGCGCGGGTCGCGCAGACCGACGGGGCGCAGGGGGCCGAACCGGATCGTATCCGCGCCGCGGGCGGCCATGACCTCAATCGGCATACAGCCCTCGTAGACGGTCAGGTCGCCGTCAAAGTCGTGGAGCGGCGCGCGCTCGGCGGCAATGAGCGCCGCGTGGAACGCCTCGTATTCCTCTTTATTGAACGGGCAGTTCAGGTAGTCCGCCTCGCCGCGGCCATAGCGGGACGCGGCAAAAACCTTGTCATAGTCAAGGCTCTCGGCGGTCACGATGGGCGCGACAGCGTCATAAAAGCTCAGCCGATGGTCGCCGGTCAGCGCGGCGACGGCCTGTGCCAGTGCGCCCTCGGTCAGCGGGCCGCTGGCGACGAGCACGGGTGCGCTCTCGTCCAGCGCCGTGACCTCCTCGCGCCGGACCGTGATGTTGGGGTGGTTTTCCACCATTTCGGTCACGGCGGTGGAAAACACATCGCGGTCCACGGCCAGCGCACCGCCCGCCGCCACGCGGGCGGTCTCGGCGGCGTCCAACAGATGGCTGCCCATCATCTTCATCTCAATTTTCAAAAGGCCCGACGCGGAGTCGGGGCGCTCGGCCTTGAGCGAGTTGGAGCAGATCAACTCCGCGAAGCCCGCGCTTTTATGGGCCGGGGAATATTTTGCGGGCTTCTGCTCGTACAGCTCGACCTGCACGCCGCGGTCCGCCAGCCAAAGCGCCGCCTCGCAGCCGGCCAGACCGGCACCGATGATTTTCACTTGCATAGTTTCTCCGTAACGTCTCTGTTTTCCGCAGGTTGTAGGGGCGGATACGCGCATCCGCCCGCAAATCGGCAGCCTGTCCGCGGGTCGATGCAGGCATCGACCCCTACAGAAGTGCCGAAAGCGGTCATTTCTTCTCAATCGCCTTCACAAACCCGCACCCCTCTTTGGCGCAGTACAACTGGCCCTTCTTTTTAAAGAGGGTGCTGCCGCACTGGGGGCACTTTTCGGGCACCGGCTCGTCCCAGGTCATATAGTTGCATTTGGGGTAGTTGCTGCAGCCGTAGTAGACGCGGCCCTTGGCGCTCTTGCGCACCAGCATGTGGCCGCCGTCCAGCGGGCAGAGGCCGCCCGTGTCCTTGACCAGCGGGTGGGCGTTGCGGCACTCCGGGAAGCCCGAGCACGCCACAAACTTGCCGTAGCGGCCAGATTTGATGACCATGGGCCGCCCGCATTTTTCGCAGATCTCATCCGTGGGGATGTCCTCGACCTTGATGCGCTTGCCCTCCATATTCTTCTCGGCCTGCTCCAGGCTCTTTTCAAAGCCCTGGTAAAAGTCGTCGATGGTCTTGACCCAGTCCGCCTGGCCGGCTTCGACAACGTCGAGCTTTTTCTCCATGTCAGCGCTGAATTTCACGTTGACGATGTCAGGGAACTGCTCCATCATGACTGTGTTGACGGCCTGGCCGAGCGGGGTGGTTTTCAGCTTCTTCTGGTCCTTCTCCACATAGCCGCGGTCCACGATGGTCGTGATGATGGGCGCATAGGTGGACGGGCGTCCGATGCCGTTTTCCTCCAGCGCATGGATCAGCGTGGCCTCGGTGTAAAGCGGCGGCGGCTGGGTGAACTTCTGGTCCGCCGTCAGCTTTTTGAGTTTGAGGGTCTGGCCCTCCTCCAGCGGGGGCAGGGCGGTCTCCTTCTTTTTGGCGTCGTCGGTGGATTCCTCGTACAGCGCGGTGAAGCCGTCGAACGAGACGCGGAAGCCCGACGCACGGAACAGGTAGTCCCCTGCCGTGATGGACGCGGAGACGGTGTCCTGAATGCAGTCGGCCATCTGGCTGGCCATAAAGCGGCTCCAGATCAGGCGGTAGAGCTTTGCGGTGTCGCCGCTGATGCTCTGCTCGACCTCGTCGGGGGTCAGCTCGGGCATAGACGGGCGGATGGCCTCGTGGGCGTCCTGCGCGGCGGTGGCGGAGCGGCTTTTCCACTTGCGGGCGGTCTTGCAGACGTAGTTGTCGCCCCAGCGCTCCGCAATAAAGGTCTTGGCCGCGGCCTGAGCCTCGGCGGCAATGCGCAGCGAGTCGGTACGCATATAGGTGATAAGACCCCCCGTGCCGTGTCCCGCAATGTCCACGCCTTCATACAGCGTCTGGGCGGCGCGCATCGTGCGGGTGGCCGAGAAGCCGAACGCGCGGCTCGCGTCCTGCTGCAAGGTGGACGTGATGAAGGGCGGCGAGGGCTGGCGGCGGCGCTTGCCCTTTTCGATCTTCGTGATGGTATAGTCTCTGCCGTCCAGCGCGGCCAGGATGCCGTCGGCCTGCTGCTTATTGGTGACGGTCAGCTTTTTGCCGTCGGCGGTGGCGGCCAGGCGGGCCGTGAACTCGCCCTTCTCGCCCTGCGGGTTCAGCAGCGCGTCGATGTTCCAGTATTCGTCGGGCTTGAAGTTTTCAATTTCCAGCTCGCGGTCCCGGATCAGCCGCACGGCCACGCTCTGCACGCGGCCCGCGGACAGGCCGCGGCGGACCTTTTTCCACAGGAACGGGCTCAATTTGTAGCCGACCAGACGGTCCAGCTCGCGCCGGGCCTGCTGGGCGTTGAACAGGTCGATATTGATGGCGCGCGGGTGGGCCATGCCCTCCTTGACGCCTTTCTTCGTGATCTCGTCAAAGGTCACGCGGTTGGGTGCGCTGGGATCCAGCCCCAGAATGTTCGCCAGATGCCAGCTGATGGCCTCGCCCTCGCGGTCCGGGTCGGTTGCCAGCAGGACGCCGTCGCACTTTTTGGCCTCGGCCTTCAGCTCCTTGACGAGCTTCTGCTTGCCCTTGATGGTGATATATTTCGGTGTATAGCCATTTTCGACATCAATGCCCAGCGTGCTGGCGGGCAGGTCGCGCACATGGCCCATACTGGCCGTGACCTTGTAGCCGCGGCCCAGATACTTGCCAATGGTCTTGGCCTTGGCAGGGGATTCCACGATGACTAATTTTGGCATAAGTTACCTCAATGTTTAAATTTAGATGACACGCATACTTCCGAGCGTTGCCTGTAGGGGCGAACATTGTTCGCCCGCCAGCTTATCGCCGCCACAAACGCCCCGGGTCGTCGAGGACGCCGACCCCTACAGCCGTAGGGGCGGATTCCATATCCGCCCGGGCACCTTGCCACTGCCTTCATCTATTATCCTGCAATATATCTTCTCCCCGGCTGCGCCTGGGCTCCGCCCATCAGCTCCAGCTCGGTACACGCCGCCAGCACCCGTCCGGCGGGCAGGCTTGCGGCGGCGCACAGGGCGTCGATGCTTTGGGGCGTGGGCTTTAACACGGCGTAGACGGCCTGCGCATCGGCGCTGACCGTGGCCGGGTCAAACCGCTGCTGCGCCGGGGCGGCGGTCTCCGCGCCAATACCCAGTATATCCAGCGCGTCCGCGGCTTTGCAGAGCGGCTCGGCGCGGTGGGTGCGCAGCAGCTCGTTTGTGCCCTCGCTCAAAGCGCTGTAGATGCTGCCCGGCACGGCCAACACGGGGCGGCCCAGCCGCTCGGCGTGGCCGACGGTGTTCAGCGTGCCGCTGCGGGTGCGGGCCTCGGCGACGCAGAGCGCCTCGCACTGCGCGGCAATGAGCCGGTTGCGGGCCAGAAAAGTGCCCGTCGTGCGCCCGCTGTAGCCGGGCGGATACTCGCTGCAGACCGCGCCGCCGCCCTTCTCAATGGCGGTGCGCAGCTTCGCATTGGACGCGGGGTAGGTCTTGTCGATGGCCGTGCCCAGAAAGGCAACCGTCGGCACATCAGCCTGCACGGCGGCGCGGTGTGCCTCGCTGTCCAGTCCGTCGGCCAAGCCGCTGACGAGCACGACGCCCGCCCGCGCCATCGCCAGTGACAGGTCAAACGCGGCCTGCCGCCCGTAGGTGCTGGGCCGCCGCGTGCCCACCATGCCCGCGTACCGCCGCCCGTTCAGGCAGGCGATGTCGCCGGTCACGTAGAGCGCAAGCGGCAGGTCGGGCAGGTCCCGCAAACGGTCCGGGTATACGCCCTCGTCGGGCGTCAGCACGTCGATGCCCGACAGCAGGCAGTGGTCGAGCCGTTCCTCATAATCAAAGGGCGTCGTGTCCCGCAGCTGTGCCAGCGCGTGGGGCGTCAGGCAGGCGGGCGGGGCCTCGGTCCCGGCACGCAGGGCGTCGTACAGCTCCGCCGGGTCGGGGTAGAGCGTCAGCAGCTCCTGCGCATATTGACAGCCCGAGCCGACGGCATCCGCCAGCCAGAGCCAGGCAAGTGTTTTGTCCATGGTTGCCGACGCCTCCCCCTACGCCTGTATCTGCGTTTTCACACACCCCTGAAATGCCACAGCAGCACGCTGCCCGCCACCGCCGCGTTCAAACTCTCGACGCGGTCAGTCATCGGGATGCGGACGGCCATGTCGCAGGCCTCGACGGTCCTGTCCGTCAGGCCCTGCCCCTCGCTGCCGATGACGACGCACAGCCCGCCCGGGAAATCGTTCCCGGCCTCGTCCAGCGGACGGGAGCGGTAGAGCGCCGTCGCCAGCGTCGTCACGCCGCGGGCACGCAACGCGGCCAGCGCGGCGGGCAGATCGTCGCTGTGCAGCGTCGGCAGACGCCCCGCCGCGCCCATCGAGGACCGCAGCGTCTTGGGCGACAGCGGCGACGCGCAGCCCGGCCCCAGCACAACGGCATCAAAGCCGAACGCGGCAGCGCTGCGCAGCAGCGTACCCACGTTGCCGGGGTCCTGCACGCCCTCCAGCATCAAAATGCGGCGGGCCGTGTCCAGCGTGTCCGCGGGCGGCACGGGCGTTTCAAACAGGGCAAACACACCCTGATTGGATTTGGTGCCGCTTAATTTTTCGGCCACATGGGGCGCGATCTCGGCGGGGTCGAATTGGGCCAGCTCGGGCGTTTTTGCCAGCGCCGCCGCCGTGGCGTACATCGCACGCGGCGTGCAGCTTTTGGCCAGCTCCAGGCAGAGCTTCGGCCCCTCGGCAAAGAAAAGCCCGTCGGCGGCGCGCTGCTTTTCTGAGTCGCGCACCGCGCAGGCGTATTTGATCTTAGCGTTTTCGCGGCTTGTGATCGTTTCCATTGTAGCGCCCCTTTTGGATAAAATCAACTGATTTGTATGAATAAAGGGAAACGGCAGTCTGCCGGAAGGCCGTCCCTCATCCGTCGGCGGCCTCAAGCCTTCTCCCCTTGGGGGAGAAGGTGGCCCGCAGGCCGGATGAGGGGAGAGCTTTCCTTGATTGCCCGCTTCTTTGCCATTTTCCCCTTTAAACACAAAAGGACTCGCGCGTGTGCGCGAGTCTTTTATGCAAGCTATTACAGAGCCTTCTTGGCGGTCTCGACCAGAGCGTTGAAGCTGGCGGGATCGTGGATGGCCATCTCAGACAGCATCTTGCGGTTCAGCTCGACGCCGGCCTTCTTCAGGCCGTTCATGAAGGTGGAGTAGTTCATACCCTGAGCACGAACAGCGTTGTTGATGCGGGTGATCCACAGGTTGCGGAACTGGCGCTTCTTCTGCTTACGGCCGACGAAAGCGTAGTTGCCGCTCTTCATAACGGCCTGCTTGGCCATGCGGAAGTGCTTGGACTTAGCACCGTAGTAACCCTTTGCGAGCTTGAGAGTCTTAGCACGACGCTTGTGCGTCATGGTAGCGCCTTTAATACGAGCCATGTTTTATATCTCCTTTGTCTGTAACTGGTAGTAACTGACCTTTAAATGTCTTAGTGATTAGCCACCGTAGGGCATCATTTTCTTGACGGCTGCCTCGTTGGTCTTGTCGACGTACTTGGGCATACGCAGGCCGCGGGTGAGCTTGGTGGTCTTTTTGGTCAGGATGTGACGGCGCTTGGACGCATTGCGCTTGATCTTGCCGGAAGCAGTCATCTTGAAGCGCTTCTTGGCGCCGGAAAGGGTCTTGAGCTTCATTTTAGCCATTGTTGTTTCCTCCTAGAGAGTTTACTTTCTTACTTGTTGGGAACGGGGGACATGAACATCATCATGCTGCGGCCCTCAAGCTTGGGCTGCTTGTCGATGACGGCCTTGCCCTCCAACGCCTCGGCAAAACGCTTGTGGACATCCAGACCCAGGCTGGTATGTGCCATCTCACGGCCGCGGAACCGGATGCTCACCTTGAGCTTGTGACCCTGCTGCAGGAACTTAGCAGCCTGGTTCACCTTGGTGTTGAAGTCGTTGGTGTCGATGTTCAGGGAAAGGCGGATCTCCTTGAGTTCAACCACTTTCTGGTTCTTCTTGGCTTCCTTTTCCTTTTTCTGCATCTCGAACCGGTATTTACCGTAATCAAGAATTTTGCACACCGGCGGCTTGGCCTGCGGCGCGACCTTGACGAGGTCAAGGTCCTTGTCGATAGCCATCTTCAGTGCGTCGCGCGGGCTCATAATGCCCATCTGCGCGCCATCTGCCCCGATCAGGCGGATTTCTTTGTCGCGGATCTGCTCATTGATCTCCAGTTCGTTGGATTTGCTGTTGCTGGCGATTGTAACACACCTCCCACAAGTGTATGATAATGACAAAAGCGGCTGCCATTGAAAGCAGCCGCCGAACATACGAAGTTGCGCACCTGTCGTGCGTAATCATGGTATGACCCGGGGCTTTTGCAAACCCTCAAGGTGAGCCGACGGCCTACTGCCGGTTGCTGCTTTTTTTACAAGGGATAGTTTACCACAAAAGCACGTGCATGTCAATATGGTTTTTGCAGATTTTTTCCGTCGAGCGGCTTCCCCCGCGGGGCTGCGCCCGCAGGCGCGTGTCGAAGCGCAACCGCCGGAGGCGGCTCTTAGCGCGGAGACTGAAGCTGTCAGCGGCCCCGACCTCTGACTGATGAGGGGCGGACTTGCCGATATGACCCATACACGGGCTGCCGCGGCAAGCTCTCCCCTCATCCGGCCCTGCGGGGCCACCTTCCCCCGCGGGGGAAGGCTTTGGGGCTGCTACATCCGCGCCAGATCAAACAGAATTTTTGCAATCATCATCCAGCTGTACCCGGCGCGGCGCAGCATGGCTGGCAAAGCCTCCGGTACGCCTTTGCATTTGGCTACCCACAGCTCCGCGTCGGCCTCACCGGCGGGGGCGATCTTCCCCCACTCCCCCGCCGGGTCGGGGTCGTCGGCGGGGCCGCGGCGGTCATTCATGCCGAGCCAGCCGTCCTGCAGATAGCGCTGCACCCAGCGGTAGATCTGGTGGTAGGCTATCGCGTATTTCTGCGCCATAGCGCCGTAATTTTTCCGGTTTTCCAGACAGTCCAGCACCATGACCATCCGCTGCATCGGCGGCACGGTGCGGGCGCGGCCCTTGGCGCGGCTTGTGCCCTCGCTGCTGTGGCGGGCGTCGTGCAGGGCCGCGCCCGCACGGTACTGCCCCACCCAATGCACCAGCGCCTTGTAATCGACGTTATATTTTAACGCAGCTGCGCCGTAATCGCAGCCGTCGGCCAGGCATTCCCGCACGATCTTTTCCCGGTCCGCGGCGGTGGTGTACGCGCCGCCCCTGTGGCGGGACGCGCCGTGGTAGCCGCGCAGCTCGCCGCCCGCCTGGGCCTTTTCCACGAGCTTTTGCAGGTTTTGCGGGCTGCGGATGCCGTACTTTTTGCAGACGTCAAACAGCGAGACCCCGCCCGCGAGGTACTCCGCCACGGCGGCCTGCTTTTCCTCGGCGGTAAGGTGGCGGGACTTTTCCCGGGGTGCTAGGCCGTCTGCACCCTCGGATTCATAGATGCGCAGCCATTGGCGCACAGTGGTGTTGCTGACGCCGACGCTTTGCGCCGCGGCCTGGCGGCTGATCTCGCCTGCTTTGATTTTTTCCACAAGGGCGACCTTTTGTTGTGGAGACAGCTTTGGAGTTTGGGGCATGGTGAGCACCTGAAAAGAGTGAGGAGTGAGGAGATAGAAGTGAAAAGCGTACAGGGGCGTAGAGGCCGGGCATTGCGGGGTTGTGAGCGTGGAGCGAACAATGTTTGCCCCTGCGGGGCAAACAACCGCACGAGCGAGTTTGCTTGCAAACTGGCGGCGCTCGTTGTGCGCCGCCAAGCGCCCGGCCCGCAGCTTTGCCGTTACTGTAGCTTTGCCTCTTGTGCGCAGGGGCGGGATTTATCTGGCCCGGGCACGTTTCCTTTGATGCGGATTTTTCCTTTTGCTCTGTAGGGAGGGGTCTTGACCCCTCCGCGGAACTGCCGAAAAACGCTTGCAGGGGCGAGCATTGCTCGCCCGTGCCCGTTTGCTTTGCAAGAAAACCGTCCCGGAAAATGCGTTGCGTCGGTAAGTTGGCGGGGCGACCAATGGTCGCCCCTACACACGCAATAAGGCAGGGATACAATTTTTTGACGGCCTGCGGAGCGGTCAAGACCGCTCCCTACAAATCTCCCGGCATCGCTGCGGCGGGTATAATAAGGTAGGCGGCAACAAAAAATCCCACCACGGGAGGTGGTGGGAAAATGTTTCGTTTAAAATCAGGAGCCAGCCTTTTGTGTCTTAGCAGCCGTCAAAGTCGTACCATCATAAGTAGCAGTATAACCTGCTGAAACATACTCCATCGTAGCAACTTTGCCATTTGCATAGGTCAGCTTGGTCAGGTTTGTAGTAGTAAGCTCAACATCGTCCAACTTATTGAGTTCTGCAAGCGTAACTTTACCGTCCGTATCGCTCTCAGTATTTACCGTCGTATCAAATACAATCGCAGTGCCCGCCGGAGCCTTTGCGTACTCGATAGAGCCCTGCGTCTGAGCCGCCATCAGAGCCATACGAGCCTCCGCAACAACCTTTTCCTCATTTGCTCGGTCAATGTAGCCAGTCAGTGCCGGAACCAGTAGAGCGGCTAGGATGGCCAGGATTACCAGGACGACGATCAGCTCGACGAGGGTGAAGCCCTTTTTGTCTTTCAGTTTTTTGAACATCTTGTTTTCCTCCAGTTGTTTGTCTTTGTGCCGACACTTCAAGACCTCATCGGCATTTCATATCGTCATTTTATAACACAGTTCGTGTTTTGTCAAGCCAAAACGTGCTGTAAAAACCCGTTTTGTGTTTTTTTGCTATTCTCTAGCTTAGAATTTATAGGAAATCGGGCACTTTTTATGAACTTTAACGAAAGATTACGCTATCTAATTGATTGCGAGGAAATCAAGCTCAAAGACCTTGCACCCAAGCTGTGCCTTAGTGCGTCCACGTTGAGCAACTACGCACAGGGCATCCGTGAGCCGGACTATGACACGCTGCGGCGGATCGCGGATTATTTTGGCGTGAGCATTGACTATCTGCTGGGGCACGAGACCCCCGCCGTCGATGACGAGCGCCAGCTTTTGACGTGTTACCGCAGCTTCACCCCCAGCCAGAAGCGTTTTTTGCTGGACCAGGCCGCGTTGATCAAGCGTTATAAAATCAGGTTGGACGACTGACCGACCCGCCGGGTATGGCGGGCCGTTTTTTTTGTTTTTGGGGTGAGAGTTGTGATAAAGTGGGATGTAGGGCGGCCTGCCCCCAGGCCGCCGGGGAGGTTGGCGGCAATGAGAAGCCTTACGGATCGCCGCTGTAGGGGGCGGCATCCCCGACGTCCCGCGTAGGTGCGCGGCGGCGGAAGGCAGCGGAGGGGTCAAGACCCCTCCCTACGATGTAAAAATAAACGGGCGGTAATGGCAAGGCTGCGGGCCGGGCGTGCCCGGCCCCTACGGAATATGGTAATGTGGAATGTAGGGCGGCCTGCCCCCAGGCCGCCGGGGAGGTTTGCGGCAATGAGAAGCCTTACGGGTTGCCGCTGTAGGGGGCGGCGTCCCCGACGCCCCGCGGAGGTGAGCGGCGGCGGAAGGCAGCGGATGGGTCAAGACCCCTCCCTACGATGCAAAGGATAAACGAGCGGTAATGGCAAGGCTGCGGGCCGGGCGTGCCCGGCCCCTACGGACTTCTGTTCCCGGTTCAGAAATTTTCCAAAAATAATCTAGCCAACGCACGCATAATATGTTATGATAATAAGCTGAAGACTTGTAGTGTGCCCAAAGGGCACGGCCACATTGAACAAAGGGAGTCTTTTTGATGAATACAAATTCCAAGCTGCGCGTCGCACTGTTCTTCGGCGGCGTTTCCAGTGAACATGACGTCAGCTGCGTGTCGGCCTCGGCCTGGCTGCGCGCACTGGGTCAGGAGCCCTGCGCGGACAAATATGAGGTTTTCCCCGTGGGCATCACGAAGGATGGCCGCTGGCTGGCCTGCCGCCCCACGCCCGAGACTATGGCCGACGGCAGCTGGGAGCAGGGCGACTGCACGCCCTGCGTGCTCAGCCCGGACCGGAAGGACCACGGCATCTGGCTGCTGAAGGACGGCAGGGCGGAGCTGGTCCACATTGACATCTGCGCACCCGTCATGCACGGCAAAAACGGCGAGGACGGCACGATCCAGGGCCTGTTTGAGCTGGCCCGCATCCCCTATGTGGGCTGCGGCGTGCTGGGCAGCGCCGTCTGCATGGATAAGGCCGTCGCCAACGCCCTGATGGACGCTGCCGGGGTCCCCCACTGCAAGTGGGTCGCCGCCAGCCGCGCCGATCTGGAGCTGAACGGTCCCGTAGTGCTGGACGGCATCGAGGCAAAGCTCGGCTACCCCATCTTCGTCAAGCCCGCCAACGCGGGGTCCAGCGTCGGCATCTCCAAGGTTGCGGACCGCGCCGCGCTGGAAAAGGGCGTCGAAATCGCCCTGCGCGAGGACGACAAGGTCGTGTTTGAGGAGTTCGTGGACGCGCAGGAGGTCGAGTGCGCCGCCATCGGCAACCCCGATGACCCGTCCACCGTCTCCACGACCCGCCCGGGCGAGATCCTGGCCGGGGCCGAGTTCTACACCTACGACGACAAGTACAAAAACGGCGTGTCCCAGACCGTCATCCCCGCGCATCTGAGCGAGGAAAAGCTCGACGAGGTCCGCGCCGAGGCCCGCAAGGCGTATCTGGCGCTGGGCTGCTCCGGCCTGTCCCGCTGCGACTTCTTCGTTGCGCGCGGCACCGGGCGGGTGCTCTGCAATGAGCTGAACACCCTGCCGGGCTTTACGTCCATCAGCATGTACCCCAAGCTGATGGAGCACGAGGGCTACAGCTATCCTGCGCTGGTCGACAAGCTGCTGACGCTGGCCGTCCACCGCCGGAAGGGGGCCTACTGATGGACACACGGCCCATCGGCGTGTTTGACAGCGGCCTGGGCGGGCTGACCGCCGTGCGCCAGCTGCGCCGCGTGCTGCCCGGCGAGGACATCGTCTACTTCGGTGACACGGGCCGCGTGCCCTACGGCAGCCGTGGGCGGGACATCATTGTCCAGTACGCGCGGCAGGACATCCGCTTTTTATTGCAGCAGGACGTGAAATTCATCATCGCCGCCTGCGGCACGGTGTCCTCGACCTATCCGCCGGAGGAGGCCGCCAGGCTGCCCGTGCCGTTTACCGGCGTTGTGGGTGCCACGGCCCGCGCGGCGGTGGACGCGACGCGGAACCGCAAAATCGGCATCATCGGCACAGCGGCCACGGTGCGCAGCGGGTCGTATGCCGCCATCATCCGCGACATGATGCCCGACGTGCAGATTTTTGCCCGCGCCTGCCCGATGTTTGTGCCGCTGGTCGAGAACGGCTACTTCAACGACGGCAACCCGGTCACAAAGCTGATCATTGCGGAGTATCTGCAGGAGCTGAAGGACGTGGGCGTTGACACGCTGATTTTGGGCTGCACCCACTATCCCCTGTTGAAAAAGATGATCGGGGACTTTATGGGCGACGAGGTGCATCTTGTCGATTCCGGCAAGGTCACGGCGCAGGCCGCCGCGGCGGCGCTGGACGATTTAGGGCTGCTGAACGGCAAAAAAGCAGGCGGCACCGCACGGTATTTTGTCAGCGACACCCCTGACAATTTTGACGAATTGGCACACACGTTTCTGGGCGAGTACGCCGGCGGAACGGTGGAAAGAATCGCGATTGAGACGTACTAGGGGAAAAAGGGCTTCCCCCATTGGGGGGAAGCTGTCACCGAAGGTGACTGATGAGGGGCGGGTTGCCGTGGCCGCCCATTTACCGGGCAACGACGGAAGGTCGCCCCTCATCCGGCCCTGCGGGCCACCTTCCCCCTCGGGGGAAGGCTTTAGCGTAGAGGTACACCATGGAAGAAAACTATCTGATCACCATCAAGGGCACGATGGAGCAGCGGGGCGACACGGATACCGTGGAACTGATGACCCGCGGCTCGCTCGTCCACAAGGACGGTGCCTACTATATTGTCTACAAGGAGACCGAGACCACCGGCTATGAGGGCTGCACAACGACGGTCAAGGTGGCCGAGGACGCGCGCAAGGTCTCGATGCTGCGGTTCGGCAAGCAGTCGAGCCAACTCATCATCGAGAAGGGCACGCGCCATCTCTGCCATTACGAGACCGGCTACGGCTCTGTCAGTCTGGGCGTGGCCGCCGACGTCATTGAGCAGCGGCTCGACGAGAACGGCGGCAGTCTGAAATTCAGCTACACCCTCGATTCCGGTGCCGAGAGCTTCATCAGCCGGAACTTAGTCGATATTACGGTGGATAAACTGCCGGAGGCGTAAAAATTCGCTTCCCTGTAGGGGCCGGACATGTCCGGCCCTCAACCTACCGAAAGCGCCCTGTAAAGGCAAAGCCGCGGGCCGGGCATGCCCGGCCCCTACAGCGTTATCATAGAAAAATCCCCCACAGGAGGTTCATCATGGATTATAAAAACTACAACCCGCGGGCGGCGGCGCTGGCACAGGCGCGCACGCTGCTGACCGACGCCGTCAAGGCGGCTGTCGCCGACGGCACCCTGCCTGAGGCCGCACTGCCCGACTTCATCGTCGAGATCCCGGCTGACGTCAAAAACGGCGATATTGCGTCCAACGTGGCCATGGCCGGTGCGCGCGCCTTCCACAAGGCACCGCGCCAGATCGCAGAAGCCATTACCGCAAAATTGCAGCTGGACGGCAGCCTGTTTGACCGCTTTGAGGTCGCCGGCCCCGGCTTCATCAACCTGTTCCTGGGCCAGGACTGGTTCACCAGCGTCGTGCGCGCCGCTGTCGCCAACCCTGAATATGGCCGCACCGACGCGGGCGCAGGCAAGAAGTATAACGTCGAGTTCGTCTCCGCCAATCCCACCGGCCCCATGCACATGGGCAACGCCCGCGGCGGCGCACTGGGCGACGGCCTGGCCGCCTGCCTGGACTGGGCCGGCTACGACGTGACCCGCGAGTTCTACATTAACGACGCGGGCAACCAGATCGAGAAGTTCGGCAAGAGCCTGGCCATCCGCTATCTGCAGCTGTACAAGGGCGAGGACGCCTGCCCGCTGCCCGAGGAGTGCTACCAGGGCGCGGACATCATCGCCCGCGCCAAGGAGTTTGCCGAGGTCCACGGCGACGCTTACGTCAACAAGGACTTTGACGAGCTGAAAAAGGCCATCGTGGCCGATGCCCTGCCCAAGAACATCGCGGGTCTGCAGCGCGATCTCGGCAAGTATCGCATCAAATACGACGTCTGGTTCCACGAGAGCGACCTGCACAGCTCCGGCGCAGTCAAGGCCGTGGTGGACAAGCTGCTGGAGACCGGCGCGTGCTACAAGGCCGAGGACGGCGCGATCATGTACCGCAGCGCCCAGTACGCCGCCAAGTACGGCGTCGTCAACAAGCGCAAGACCGACGACGGCAGCGAGGAGGAGGCCAAGGACGAGGTGCTCGTCCGCGCCAACGGCATCCCGACCTATTTTGCCGCCGACATTGCCTACCACTACAACAAGCTGGCCGTGCGCGGCTTTGACAAGGCCATCGACGTCTGGGGCGCCGACCACCACGGCCACGTCGCCCGCATGAAGGGCGCGATGGACGCTATCGGGCTGGACGGCAGCCGTCTGGACATCGTGCTGATGCAGATGGTCAACCTCATGCGCGACGGCAAGCCCGTGCGCATGAGCAAGCGTACCGGCAAGGCCATCACCCTGACAGACCTGCTGGACGAGGTGCCCATTGATTCCGCGCGGTTCTTCTTCAACCAGCGCGAGAGCTCGTCCACGCTGGACTTTGACCTGGACCTGGCCGTGCGCAACGACAGCGAGAACCCGGTCTACTATGTGCAGTACGCCCACGCGCGTATCTGCTCGGTGCTGAAAAAGCTCGAGAGCGAGGGCGTGAAGTTTGAGGGCGCGGACGCCGTGGACGCCAGCGTGCTGACCGACCCCGCCGAGCAGGCGCTGATCCGCCTGCTGGCCGCCTTCCCCGCCGAGATCGCCGCCGCCGCCGAGAAGTACGACCCGGCGCGCATCACCCGCTACTGCATCGACGTGGCGTCTGCGTATCACCGCTTCTACAACGCCTGCCGCATCCTGGATGCCGAGGGTGCCGTTCAGCAGGGCCGCATTGCGCTGTGCCTGGCCGTGCGCGGGGTCATCCACAACATTCTGACGATGTTCAAGGTGAACGCACCGGAGACGATGTAACCCCATGCCTTCCCCCGAGGGGGAAGGTGGCCCCGCAGGGCCGGATGAGGGGCGCGTTTGTTGTAGCTGCCCGCAAACGGGTGACTATGGCAGACTTGCCCCTCATCAGTCAGCGGTCGGGGCCACTGACAGCTTCCCCCAAAGGGGAAGCCAATACAACAAAAAGCCGCCGCTTCCCGGGAAAAGAAGCGGCGGCTTTGCTTTGGCGCACACGCGCCCAACATATCTATTATACTACTTTTACTATGTGTTATTCAATCCTGATTATGCACAAATATTGCATATAAAGGTTGTGCGGTCTGCGAATAGACGAAACCTTAGGGCTGTGGTATAGTATAGTCACAGAAAGAAAGCAGCCGGAGATAAGGAGATAAGAACTCCAAGCGAAGCCACTTTCCAAAAGGCTCTTCAGCAAAGTCCCATCGTGAACAGATCGACATCCTGAAGAAGATTTTCCGCAAGCTGCCCAAAGTCGGGGAGTGAAAAAGGAAGCACTTCAGGGACTCCGATCCAGCAGCACGAGGGCAAAGGAAGAGACCGGAAAGAAATTGTAAAGGCCGCCGGCAGTATTTCGTAAGGAAGGAGGCTCAAGTCCAATGGCAAACTTCAAAGATCCCATTCATCACCGGCGGGCCTGGGCCTGCTGAAAACGCAAGAACCGCATCCGAAGCCGCAAGTCATAACTTGTAAAAGATTTAAAAACAGCGATGCACGGTTGCTTAGCAGTTATTTAGCAGACTCAGGGGCCGTCAAAAAACAGACCCCCGCATGAGATATAGATTAGGATGAAAGAAGGCTGGTAGAGATGACCGTCACCACTCCGCCGAACAGGATGTACCTGAACTTCACCTGATCCATAAGGAGATACTCCAATGTACTAGAGTTAAGAGGCTTTGGTCCTCGGCATCAGACCCATTACCCCAAGAACGATCTTAATAACAAACATTACTCCGTTCCACAAATGCTTTTGAGCAAATAACGAACCAGAGGGTAAGTCCAATGAACAGTTAGTTAAGGTCTTGAAAGGGCAAACAAAATTCGCGTAAAGATAGGATGATTCCCATGACGATGCGGAAACAGTCCGAAAAATAACGAAAAGGGTTATGAGGCTATGACTCCGAAGAAGTAAGACCGCCGGGGCGAACGAAATGTTCGCCCCGGCTTTTTGTTTGGTATGGGTGGTTAAACGGCAGTGGGATGTAGGGCGGCCTGCCCCCAGGCCGCCGCGGAGGTTTACGGCAATGCGAAGCCTTACGGTTTGCCGCTGTAGGGGGCGGCGTCCCCGACGCCCCACGGAGGTGAGCGGCGGCGGAAGGTAGCGGAAAAGAAAGCGGCCTTCCGGGAGGCTGCCGTCTCCTGTCACAGCATACACCGCATAACCTTCGTCGCCTCGACAAAATCCTGCGACTCATACAGCCGGATAGCGTTCTCGTTCTGGGCCAGCACGTTCAGCTCTAAATACTCCAAGCGCCGGTTGCGTGCCCAGCGCTTGGCGGCGGCCAAAAGCTCGCCGCCGACGCCCTGCCCGCGCACAGCCTCGTCCACGGCCAGATCCTCCAGCCGCGCATAGCGGTGGGGCAAAACGCAGCTGAACTCCGGCGTCCAGCCCGCGTAGCCGACCAGCGCAAAGCCGACAACTGCGCCGCCGCGCTCCGCCAGCAGGAAATCCGCGTCGTCGGCACGGATGGCCTTGCGGATCTCGTCCTCCTCCCGCGGGCTCTCGCAGAAAAACTCCGGCTGCATCGCAACCAAAGCGCTGTCCAGCTGGCGGTACAGCGCGAGAATGGCGGGAATATCCGCCTCCGCCGCCGGGCGTATCACAGTCTTTGCGGCCATCTTGTCCTCCCCTTCTCCTACATGCGTGTAAACCAAAAACCGGCGGACGCAGTTGTCCGCCGGTGCAAATCACTTGATTTCCTGGATCGTGTACTTGAAACCGTACTCCTCCTGCAGCTTCTTGACGGCAGGCTCGCAGTCCTCAATGAAGGTCGCAGAGTAGACGCTCTGGCCGTTGTGGGCCTTCTTGTACTCCTCGACGATCTCGTTCAGCTTGTTCCAGCCCTCGTCAGCCTTGGCCTGGTCCATATCCTGCGGGAAATCGATGATAAATTCGCGATGCTTAGGGATGCGTGCTTTCATAGTAAGTCACTCCTGAAAAATTTGTTTATACATACGCGGCATGTTGTCATGTAGGGGCGGGCAATGCTCGCCCCCACAGATTTTTGCCATACCGAATATACCAAAAAGGTTACACGCCAAAGCAAGCCCTGGCGTTTGCCGCGGTCTGGTCCAGCACTGCCTGGGCGTCCATATCCCAGAGCGTGCCGATGTACGCGGCCACATGGACAATGTTACGGCTGTCGTTGCGGGTGCCCCGCACCGGTTCGGGGGCCATGTAGGGGCAGTCGGTTTCCAGTAAGGCCCGGTCATGCGGGATGGCCGCCAGCACCCTGGCCGCGCGCTTCGCGCCCTTGTAGGTCACGGCGCCGCCAAAGCCCAGGTACATGCCCTGCTCCACCAGCCAGGCCGCGTCGTCGGCACTGCCGCTGTAGCAGTGCAATGCGCCGCGGGGCTTGTATTTGCGCAGCAGCTCGTACATTTCGGCGTGGGCCTCGCGGTCATGGACCGACACGGGCAGGTCGAACTCCTTGGCAAGCTGCAATTGTGCTTCAAACAGGTCGTACTGCTCCTGCCGCGGCACGGGCCAGTGATGGTCCAGCCCGATCTCCCCCACCGCCGCAACGGCCTTATCCGCAAACAGCGGGCGCATGGCGGCCAGCTCGGCACGCCAGTCCCCGTGGTAGACGGCCACCGTGGCGGCGTCCTCCTCGATCAGGCTCTCCGGGTGGATGCCCAGCGCGGCGTGGAAGTAGGGCGCGGCGTGCGCCAGCTCCAAAACCTGCGCAGCATCGCCGGAATGTGTGGCACATTCCAGCACACCGACCACGCCGCCCGCGGGCAGCGCCGTCAGCAGCTCGGCGCGATCTGCGTCGAACTGGCGGGAGGAATAGTGCGCGTGGGTGTCAAAAATGTTGTTCATGCCTTTGTCTCCTGCGTCTGCGGGGCGCGGTTGACCAGGAAGATGCCAATGCAGACCAGCACCAGCGCGGCCAGATAGTTCCACTCAAACAGCGGCTCACCGTTGAGCAGCGCCGACAGCAGGACGTTCATAATGGGGATGATGAGGCCGAACACCGCGATGCGGGACACCGGGTTGTTCTTCATCAGCAGCGCCCATATAACATACCCCGCGCCTGAGATGAACGCAAGGAACAGCAGCACCGGGATACCGGCGGCGCTCTGCGGGTGCAGGCCGCCGCCCATCGCAAAGCCCAGAACAGCCAGCGCCAGTCCGCCGACGCCAAGGTTGAGCACACTGACCGAGAAGCTGTCCGCGTGCTGGGTGACGGCCTTGTTCCACGGCCCGGCCAGCGCAAAGATGACCGACGCGATCAGCATAAAGGCCATGCCCTTGACGCTGCCGCCGCCGTGGTTGCCCAGCGTGGCGACAAGCACACCGCCGAAGCCGAGCGCGCAGCCCAGCGCCTTGCGCGGGGTCAGGCGATCCTTATTGCCGTAGAGGAAGTGCGCCAGAATGACGCCCATAAAGCTCTGGGTGCTGTTCAGGATACCGCCCATAGCGCCGGTCAGCAGCGCGACGGCGGAGTAGTAGAAGAAATACTGCGCCGCGGTCTGCCACAGGCCCAGCCCGCAGGCCGAGGCCAGCGTTTTGCCGCGCGGCATCGGCAGCGGACGGTGGTTCAGCACCAGACCGGCCAGCCAGACCAGCGCCGCGCCTATCATGAAGCGGACGCCCGCAAAGCACAAAATCGACGCGGTATCGGCAGAATCAATGGCGAACAGCCGGTAGCCCAGCTTGATGAACGGAAACGCCGAGCCCCACAGCACATTGCAGACAATGGCCATCAGGACCGCTGCCGCCGGGATGGAAAAGAATTGGTCGAGTTTGGATTTCTGCATGATTCACCTTAGTGGATGCGTGCGCCCGCGGGGGTGTTGTCGGGGAAGAACGCGATGGAGCAGCCGCCGTCCACGTCGGTGTCAGCGGCAAAAATCATGCCCTCGCTGACGTACTTGCCCTTCATCATCGGGCGCGGGGCCAGGTTGGCGACGATGCCGATCTTCTTGCCGATCAGATCCTCCGGCGCAAACCACTTGGCAATGCCGGACAGAATGCAGCGCTCGCGCTCGCCGTCGAACACGGTCAGGTGCAGCAGCTTCTTGCTCTCCTTCATGCGCTCGCAGGCGCGGACCTCGGCCACGCGCAGCTCGACCTTGCAGAAGTCGTCAAACGTGATTTCTTCCTCATGCTCACCGATGAGCTCCGCGGATGCCGCGCCGCTCTCAGCGGGCTTTTCCTCTTTCTCCTCGGCAGGGGCGTTGGCAGCCTGGGCAGCGGCCTTCTGGGCAGCCTCCAGGGCCTCCAGCTCGGCCAACTCCTTGGCGGCGTCGATGCGGGGGAAGATGTTCTCGCCCTTGTGCAGGGTGGCGTTGACAGGCAGCGTGCCGAAGGCGGCGGCGCTGTCCCAGGTCTTGCCGTCAGCTTCCACGTTCAGCTGGGCAAAAATCTTCTCGCAGGTGGTGGGCATGAACGGCTGCAGCAGGACGGTGCAGATGCGCAGCGTCTCGGCCAGATTGTACAGCACGCGGGCCAGACGGGGCTTGGAGTCCTCGCTCTTGGCCAGCACCCACGGCGCGGTGGCGTCGATATACTTGTTTGCGTTGTCGATGACCTCAAACACGTCAGCCAGCGCATTCTGGAAGGCATACGCCTCCATGTCGGCTTCATAGCGGTCACGCAGACCCCTGGCCTTCTCGAGCAGCGCGGCGTCCTCGGGGCCTTCGTCCTGCTCAATGGGCAGATTGCCGCCAAAGTACTTGTCGGCCATGGCGGTAGTGCGGCTCAGCAGGTTGCCGAGGTCGTTGGCCAGATCCATGTTGATGCGGTTGATGAGCAGCTCATTGGAGAAGTTGCCGTCAGAGCCGAACGGGAAGTCGCGCAGCAGGAAGTAGCGCAGCGCGTCGGCGCTGTAGCGCTCGGCCAGCAGATACGGGTCAACGACGTTGCCCTTGGACTTGGACATCTTGCCGCCGTCCAGCAGCAGCCAGCCGTGGCCGTAGACGTGCTTGGGCAGGGGCATATCCATGCTCATCAGCATCGCGGGCCAGATGATGGAGTGGAAGCGGACGATCTCCTTGCCGATGAAATGCACATCGGCAGGCCAGAAGGTCTCGTAGTCGCTGTCGGGATATTTGTCGTTCATGAAGCCGAGCGCCGTCGTGTAGTTGAACAGCGCGTCGATCCAGACGTACACGACATGCTTGGGGTCGAAGTCAACGGGGATGCCCCACTTGAAGCTCGTGCGGGAGACGCAGAGATCCTCCAGGCCCGGGTCAATGAAGTTGTGGACCATCTCGTTGACGCGGGAGCGCGGCAGCAGGAAGTCCGTGTTGACGAGCAGGTCACGCACACGGTCCGCGTACTTGGACAGGCGGAAGAAATAGGCCTCCTCCTCAGCGTCCACAACGGGGCGGCCGCAGTCAGGGCAACAGCCGTTGACGAGCTGGCTCTCGGTCCAGAAGCTCTCGCAGGGGGTGCAGTACTTGCCGACATACTTGCCCTTGTAGATGTCGCCCTTTTCATACATCTTCTTGAAGATTTTCTGGATGGCGGCAACATGGTAGTCGTCGGTGGTGCGGATGAAGCGGTCATAGCTGATGTTCATCAGCTTCCACAGATCCTTGACGCCCTTGGGGCCCTCAACGATGTTATCGACGAACTGCTGCGGCGTAACACCGGCCTCCTTGGCCTTCAGCTCGATCTTCTGGCCGTGCTCGTCGGTGCCGGTCAGGAACTTGACGTTGTAGCCCTGCAGCCGCTTGTAGCGGGCCATAGCGTCGGTAGCGACGGTGCAGTAGGTATGGCCGATGTGCAGCTTATCGCTGGGATAATAGATCGGCGTTGTAATGTAGAATTTTTTCTGATCCATCTGTGATTTCTCTCCTTATATAAACAAACCTGTGTGGTGTGCTTTTTACGTTTATGACGTGCCTTGTAGGGGGCGGCATCCCCGACGCCCCGCAAGCCACTCCTTTCAGGGGAGGTGGCCGAGCGCAGCGATGGCCGGAAGGGTTCTGCCTGTTCGCCGCCGTTACGCGCTTTCCCGGGCATTTTACCCTTCACAAGGCGCGTCCGCAGGGGCCACACATCTGCGGCCTGCAGCCGTGCCTTGACGACCATTTGCGGGAAAATCGCGCGCCGATCATGCCCAACCCCTGCATAGGGCTAGAACCCTATCGGCTTCACCCCGCACGCCTCCAGCGCGTGCCTGCACAGTACCTCGGTGCTGTCGATGAAGAACTTGCCCAAGTGCTCGTCCCGCTTAACGAGGCTCAGCTCTGTGCAGCCCAGCACGGCCATGTCGCAGCCCTGCTTTTTCAGGTCGTGCACCGCCGCGCCGAACTTTGCCATATCGGCGCGTTTGCCCTGCTTAATGTCGTCATAAATGACCGACATGACCTCCTGCTGGTGCTCCTCCGACGGTACCGCCCAATCAATGCCCTGCGCCTGGCAGGCGAGCTGATACGTCTCGGCGGCCAGCGTGCCGTCCGTTGCCAGAATGCCCAGCTTTGTGCAGCCTGCCGCCTTAGCATCCGCTACAGTCAGCCGCGGCATGTTCAGCACAGGCACGGGCAGCGCCTCGGCCAGGCGGTCATAAAAATAGTGCGCAGTGTTGCATGGAATCGCCAGCACCGTTGCGCCGTAGTGTACCAGGCTGAAGCCATCCTGCTCCATCACAGCAAACGGGTCATCCTTGCTTTTACCCATGATGAACGCTGTGCGGTCCGGTGTCGACGCGCGGGACGAGATGACAATGTCGATATGGTCCTGGTCGCACGTCGCGGGTGTGTGGTCGATCAGCATCTGATACAGATAACAGCTGGCCGCGGGTCCCAGCCCTCCCAGGATTCCCAGCACCTGTTTTTGTGGTTTTGTCTGCAGCGTGGCACACCCCTCCTTATAGTACACTTACAGTATATTATAAGGCTAACTGCGCAATTATGCAAGGGCAAGGGCGGCGGTTTTCGAGAGATTCGCAATAAAAAACGCCCTGCATTTTCATGCAAGGTGTCTGTGGTGGACCCCAATTTCAATTCAATTATATTGCAGACCGCCCCCTGCCTCCCTTGTCAAAGGGAGATGGCGCCGCAGCGCCGGAGGGATTCCTGCCTGTTGCCGATTGCTTTCCTTTAACCACCCCGTAGGGGCCGGGCATGCCCGGCCCGCACGCCTCCGAAAGCTGCTGTGCTAACTCCGGCAACCCGTGCTCCCGCCAACCACCCCGGCCACATCAGCTTCCGCCCGTGCGGGAATCTCCCGGGTTCTTTATTTTTCACGCACCGTTTGCTATGGAATAACGGTTCAGGTATCTGCCAACTATTTTTATATCGTATAAATTACTCCTCCGCCAACTCCACCACCAATTTGGCTTCGGTGGCGGCGATGGCAAGTTGGAGCTTATTCTCTAAGTTTGTCTTTTGCAGCATATTGATGACGTGGTACTTCACGGTGGATGGCTCGATGCCGAGTTCTTTTGCGATCTCGTTATAGGACAGCCCGCGCACGAGACAGCGCAAAACCTTCATCTCGCCTTTGGTGAACTCTGCACTCATGGCGGTGCCGATCTCCACGCTGGGCGGCGTATCGGGAAAAATATGATTCCCCGCCATCGTGCGGCGCACGACCTGCATCAGGGTCCCTTCATCGCCGTCCTTATACCACAGGCTGTCCGCGCCCACGGCCTTGGCCCGAGCTAAAACCTGTGTGTCAATAAGCGAGGTCGCCACCACGATCTTGATTTCCGGGTGCGCTTCTCGTATCTTTTTGGCAGCGGCCAGACCGTTTTCGCGGTGTTCGGTCTGCACATCCATCAGGACAAGGTCGATGTCCTCGGTATCGCACAGGATCGGAGCCTCTGCAGCGCCGGGGATAGACACAGCAAGCTGATACCCGTCCTCGTTCTGAATATAGCTTTCAAGCAGGCTCCGGACCAGCTTTTGGTCCTCAACGATCATAACGCGTATCATAAGTGCTCTCCTTATCGGGCAGGGTGACTTCCAGAACAAATACAGGCAGGGAGTGTACGGTTACCGTACCCCCTGCTTTTTCAATACGGCGGCGGAGCGAGGAAAGTCCGCCGCCTTCCTTTATCTCCGCTCTGGGCGGTGTGCCGTTGTTCGTGATGCAAAGGTGCCATGCCTGCGGCCGATGCTCGGAGTCGGCGTACAATTCCGTGGCGCCCGCATGCCGCACAGCGTTGGAGGTACACTCCCGCAGGATCAGTGCGTAGAGCTCGCGGGCGGCGCGTGCCGCAGGGTACGCACCGCGCAGCTGTACGGCTGCGCCCAGAACAGCCGCCCGCCTTTGCATACAGGTCAGCGGGTCCTCAGCAGCATTCTCCTGCCGGGTGCGGCACAGCAGGGAGATGGAACTTTCCCACTTTGCAGCTTCGCTCTTGATCCGGGCAAGGTCATGCTCATGCCGCAGTGCGCGCCGTGCGGCAAGCAGGGTATGGCCGATGTCGTCATGCACCCGCATCTTCATTTTCAGGATTTCTTCCTCCCGCACAATGTCGGGCATATTGTCATATAAGCGCTTTGCGCGGCGGTTCGCATCGGCAAGGCGCTCGTTTTCCTGCTGCAGCGCAGCGTGCAATGCAGCCAGACGGCTGACATCGGTGGCCATCACCTCGGTGTACGGTATGCCGTATTTGTCCTGAACAGGGCGCACCGTGAAATGATATACCGTTCCGTCCGGGAATGCGTAGATGCGGGCGGCCTCATCTCGCAGCCGCACACCGCCGCCGGGACTGTGCAGCGCCTGCTCCAGATCCGTAAGGGTCTGCAGATCGCAGCCGCAGAGGACTGCGGCGATCTCCTGCATCCTGTGATTGATCAGGCGCAGTAGGCCGTTGCGGTCAAAGTAGCAGATGGCCGCCGGCAGCGTGTCAAAGCCTTCCTTGACAGCATTGCGGGAGATTCGGGAAATCATAGGCCGCCTCCTTCTGCCGGAAACATCGTGAAATACAAAAGTCCGTCCTCATCCTGTTCAAGCCGCATCTGCGGCAGGCCGGGCAGCGCAGCTGGTGCATCGGTGCATTGAACGCTGCAGCGCAGCCCCCAGCCCTGCGCCGTATGCTCGGCGCAGAAAAGGATCTCCTGCAATCCCGGCAGGGTCGCTTCTATGATGGCTTCAAAGGCGTCATAGATCGCCACGGCGGACGCAGAGGGGATCTTTGCTGTGTCGGTGATCTGTACGGCGCAGCGTATATCACTCAGGCGCAGGCTCTCGGCCGATTCAAACAGGCTCAGCCGCAGCTCTGCGGTGTCGATGTCCTCCGCCTTGTCGCAGACAAAAACAAGGTTGCTGCGCCGCTTGATATAGGTCCCCAAAATGACGATGTGCTTCAGCAGCCGGCGGGCGGTATCGACATCGTCCGTGGCCTTGAGCGCGATCAGATATTCCTGTATCCGTGCCAGCTGGCGGGCTGTGACGGTCTCGATTTTGTCATACAGCCGGTTCTGCTCGCTCAGCTTCAGCCATTGTGCCTTCTGGGCTGTTTCCGCCTGTATGATGTCCCCGATGTCATGCAATTCCTCCTGCGTGAGGCGCAGCTCCTCCAGCAGAGCCACCAATTCGGTGATGTCCTCCTGCCAGAAAACATACCCTTTCCGGATCGGGTGGCCGTGAAGCTGGGTCGTGGCATCCAGCTGGACACTGCCGGTGAGCGCCTGACGCAGCTGCTCCTCGCGGAGCGGCGCTGCCTGCATGGAGCATTGCACAGGCACAAACGCCCGGTCCGTGATCAGACCCTTGGCCATAGATACCTCAAACAGCGTGGCATACCCCATATTGGATTGGATAAGCCCGCACTGGATGCACGCCTCAAAGGTCGCTGTAAAGGTCAGGCATTGCACCACGGTCATATCACCGGCAATCGCATGCATCCACGGCACATTCAAAATATGCTTGTACAGTAAAGCATAGAGGGTGGCCAAAAAAATCGGCACAAGCGGCAGCCAGAGGATGCGCTTTGTATGCGGAATACGGCAGCGCCGTACAAGGTACACCACCGTGAACACGGCACAGGAAAATATCCACAGCAGACAGAGGTAATATACGAACCGATAGGTGTAATCGGGGCTGCCCAGTACCTCCTGCCCGGGCGGGAACGCAAACGCAAGCTGATGGCAGTCGTTTGTCAGCACGAGGCTGAACAGCACCACAGGGAACACAAAGATCAGATGCCGATACTTGTACAGCGGGGCGGACTGCCCACGATCCAAAAAGAAAAGCGTATAAAGTGCAAGGGTCGGGATCAGCAGCATCGGGATATAGTACGCATACCACAATCGCCGCAGCATCTCCGGTGTCTGGGCAAAGTCATAGCGGATCAGGCGGATATCCAGCCAGAACAGCATCAGGGCGGCAGCGCCCAGCAGGCAGCGGCGGGTCTGTGCGTGCAGGATACGCCACCAGACCGATACCGCCCAGGAAAAGATCAGAATATTATACAGCACCGTGCGCCAAAAGCCGGAATACGGCATATAAAATGCCCGCATCAGGACAGCGCAGAGAATCACCCCTGCAACCGCAGCGGCTAAACACAGATTACCAAGCCGTACCTTTGTCATAGCGCCTGTCCTTTCCAAAGGGTAGATCACCCGTCAGTTCCTTTCCAGTATCATTATGACGCAATCTGCACTTTTTTGCAATAGTGCTGAAAAAAAGCAGTAAAAAGCGCAAAAAACTATCCAAATGGTGGGGGCAGAAATCGTCCGATTCTTGTATGATGAAATTGACAAATCGTATTCTTTGCAGGGAAGGAGGGCTGCGCCGTGCGGAGGATCGTTTTGGACGCGCAATACTCTGTGATGACGAGCGCATTGACAATGGCACTGAAACACGGCAGGCCGGATTTTCAGGTACAAAACGCCGGCCCTAAGACAAAGGATATTATAAAGCTATGCCGTTCATGCAGGGCGGATGTCCTGTTGCTGGAGGTATGCCCACATCCGCCGCGCACCCTGCAGGATAGACTGCTGCTGGCAAACGACCTGCGGGATGTATGCCCGCACTGCAAAACGGTACTGCTTGTGGATGAGGCCGAATATCCCGAACTGGCCACCGCCGTGTGCCTGGCAAAAAAGGATCATATTGTCGATGATTTCGTCTACGCTTCCGTCTCGCCTGCCTATCTGAGCGCTATGATGGACACTTTATGACCAAAAGGAGGACAGCTATGAAAAAAGTACAACGAACGCTCGCTGCCGCATTGGCAGCCATGATGCTTATGGCTTTGGCCGGTTGCTCCAAGGGGGATGTAACCAAAGAGGTCAATTCCGGCTTATCCGACCTGAAAGCGCAGGCCGCCGAACCGGCTGTTGAACCCCAGACGGAGACCCCGGCAGAACCCAAGACCGACGCGGCATCCGAACCTGCATCGGAGCCCGCTGCAGCGTCGGAGCCGGAAGCCACCGCCGAGCCGGCTCCCGCTTCCGCTCCTGCGGACAATCCTGATTATCCATCGGCTGCTGGCCCGAACACCCAGACCCTGGAGGCATTCGGCACGGACTTTACGCTGGTGCTCAACGTGACCTGCCCCGACCAGGGCTGGTACAAGTCCGCGACCAGTTTCGGGGATTTCAAGCTGTTCCCGACCGATGACCCCAGCCATATCTTCTCCGGTGACCCGCGCATAACCTTTGAGCTGAAAAGCGGTCTGGACAAGATCAACTACTATTACGACGACTTCGAAAATGTGGAGGAGCTTACCCCGCGCACCATCGGCGGCGTGGAGATGGCCGGACGCACCTACAAAAACGTCGGTATGTGGTGGACGGAATACTACGGTGAGATGCCCACCGGCGGCTGGCTGGCCATCAAGATCTCCGGCGTAGACATTGACCCCGGCACCGAGGGCGACACCGTGCTGAACAGCGTCACCTTTGGCTAAGCACAGGCAGGTTACTGCACTCTCAACCGAAAGGCGGGTGAACCAACCATGAAAAAACTGCTATCCCTGACGGCGGCGGCCCTGCTGCTGATTACAGCGGGCTGCGGGCGCAGTAACGCCCCGCCTGCCTCGGCATCCTCTGCCGCCCCGTCGGTTTCCGCCCCGATAACGGAACCGACAGTCGAGTCGTCCGACGATACGACCCCGACCGTTCAGAAGGACGAAGCCGCTGGCAAGCCGCAAAACAGCCGGAGGCTGGATGACTCCCGCATTGTCCCGCTGTACAACGAGCGCTTTACCTACACCAACCCCTACGGCATCGAGGACACCTATTTTTATGAAGTACCGCAGATCGACGATGACACCGAGGACGCACAGCATATCAACGAGATGATCGACTACCGATACGGCTATCTGGTAGAGCGCGCCCTGGATGCCCGTTCCCGCAATGATTTCATCGACACAAACTTCATCATCTGGGTCAGCAACTGGACCGGCCCCGTGCTGACCCTGCAGGTGACCAGCTCCGACACGCTGTACAACCACGATGTGGGCAGCTACCATTACAACTTTGCCACAGGGCAGGAGCTTACCAACCTGGATTTGCTCGAATACATGGGCTACACCGACAGCGAAAAGACCCTGAACGCGCTGCAACGCGCCACAGCACAGCATTTTGACCTTTACTATGGCGGAGATGACCTCACGTATGCCGCCATGCTGAAGAAGATGCGCGTACAAAGCCTGAGCGAGCTTGACAATGTATTTACCTATTATTCTCTGTTTCCGTATTATACCGACGGTCTGGTGGTCACCGTGCCGATGTACACCCCCGCCGGGTCGGGAATGTACTGGACAGATGTTCAGGTTGACCCCAACAAGCGGCAGGCCAGTGGCCAGGTGCTGCACGGGCAGGATGAATGGTTTACCTGCGATGTGACTGCCGCAGGCGAGGTGACGGTGCGCGCCCTGACCGACTATGTTACCCCTGACGGCGCTATGACCTACCAGACCATGAAGGAATGGTACGAGCTGGGCGACAAGACCGAGTTCGCGGTAAGCGGTTGTTACGGCAATTATGTAAAGATGCTTATGACCAGCGTCGGGCAGGATTACGCCCCCTATGTGTTCCTACTGACCGAGAACGGCAACGTTGAGTACATCGACGTCATCAGCGGCGCACAGTGCGGCACCATGGCCAACGGCGGCCCGCTGTACGGCATCAACGAGATTGTCAAATTTGAGATCGGAACCGCCTACGATGCAGATTTCGAGGCCGAGTACACAACCGTGTACGCAGTCAGCCGTGATAACGAAAAGTACAATCTGGTTGAGGCTATGCACATTGCCGACCCAATAGGACTTCCCAACCTGATTGGCTCGTATGTAAGCGATCACACCGATACATGGTTTGAAATTTGCGAGGATCAGCCGAACTTCTACATCGGCGAATACCGAAACGAAACCCGAGAACCCGCCACATGGGACAGCGGCATCACCTACCTTGGCATGGATGACCGCGGCTGGATTTGCAGCATTTCGCTGTACCGCATGGATTTAGAACGCGCACAGCGCGAAACCGTGGCCATGATGCCCACCGATTACGGCGGCTTTTACGTAAGGCATATCGGCGGGGAATCCCTGCTGAACCTGCCAAAGGATGAATCCGTTTGGTTTGAAATGACAGAAGAATAAAAAAATCTGATACGATTATCTTGTAAAGGAGGCAGACACTATGGCAACCTGTACGCAATGTGGTGCCGAGTTAAAGCCCGGTACTAAATTCTGCGAGAATTGCGGTGCAAAAGTATCCGTACCGCAGCCCGCCGCACAGCCCGCAGCTGTGCCCCAGCCCCCGGTTCAGCCTACCCAGGCTGCGCCGCAACCCCCACAGCCTGTACAGACGCCCCCGCAGCCGCAGGCAAGCGGCGGCAATCCCTATGCAGGCGGCGCACCTGCCGCCCCGCAGCCCCAGACGAACGCAGCGAATCCTTACGCGGGCAATGCGCCCGGCACACCGCCGCAGACCGGCGCAGGCGCACCGATTTACGCCGGAAAAACGCCCCCGCCCGCGTCCACACCGCCGGATGCTCCCCATGCTGTCACGACGCCGCCACCCGGCGGCACGGGCGGCAACCCTTACGGCAATGTGGCCCCCGGCGGCAAGGCTAAGCGCCCCCGCGCACCAATGTCCCCCAAGCGGATGATCCTGATCGCCATCCCGGTGATATTCCTGCTTATGATCATCGTAACAATGATCAGCGGCTCCATCCGCACCGGCAAGCCGAACGCCAGTGACCCGAATCAGGGCACCTGGGAAGCAGCCTACGCCGAGATCGGCGGCTCCGTGACGCAGGTCGAGGATGCCTTCGGCAGCGGGTTCCTGATGGATCTGAATGATAAGGGCAAGTGCGTTGTAACGGTGGACGGCACCAAGTCCTACGGCAAGTGGACGCTGAACGGCGAGGTTTTCCAGCTGGATTGCGGCGGCTTGAGCTGCACCGGCACCCTGCAGGACGAAATCCTGACCCTGAACGATGTGCAGGGACAGGGCGTGACGATCTACTTCGTCAAGTCCGGCAGCACCATGCAGCAGCCTCTGGACGGTGACAAGATGACGCAGGACGCCACCGCAGGCAGCGATACCGACGAGGGCATCTATGTGCTGGAATCCGCCTCCGACAGCGAGTACACTCTCTCCAAGGAAGAACTCGCCCTTGTGGATATGGAGGACTTCTACATTGAGCTGCGCGCGGACGGCACCGGCGAAACCTACATGGAGGATTTTGTCACCTTCCAATGGAAGGACGGCAACTTCTATGCGCTGACCGACCCCAACACCCCTGCCATGACCTACACCCGCGAGGGTGACCTGCTGACCATTGAGTATGACGGTATGACCATGGTCTTTAAGCGCAGCGACACCAAGCCTGAAATCGACCCCGCCTTGCTGGACGGCGGTGATGATGAATATGACGGCCCGGATGAGCCTGACCCGCCCTACACCTACGATGACGGCAACACCTACGATGATTTGGGCAACACCAACTGGTACGGCTGGTTCCGGATGGAAAACTACAAGAATGTACCGAACCGTGACTACTTTGACACCGACACCTACGACTGCTGGGGCTACATCGGTGAGAGCGAGGACGGAAGCCACTACTTTGAGGTTTACCGCGACGGTATGCCCGATGACCCGGTCATCACGATGTGGGTCAATGTCTATGATGACCACATTGAGCCGATTCTGGACGGCAGCGATTGGGTGCTGGATCAGCATATTGACGACAGCGAAGCATACAACTTCAATATCTACCCGTACAACGACTGCATCTCGCTGTTCATGTATGACTACGAGGGCGACGACGGCACGGCCTGTGCGGTCAGCTTCTACATGAGACTGGACGGCACCGAGTGGAACGAGGAGCTGGAGGAGCTGCCGCCCCGCTATGCGGAGTACAAGGCCGCCCTGGCCAACAAATAACGACCTGATTTATCTGTACAAAATGGGGCGGGCCCTGCCCGCCCCTGACATAGGAGGATCATTATGGGACTTATCAGAGCTGCAATGGGCGCTGCTGGCGGCGTTATGGCCGACCAGTGGAAGGAATACTTTTATTGTGAAGCCATGCCGGCTGACCTGTTGGCTACCCGCGGCTGGAAACGCCAGAGCGGACGCAGCGCCAACACAAAGGGCAGCGACAACATCATTACAAACGGCTCGATCGTGGCCGTTGCCGACGGCCAGTGTGCCATGATCGTCGAGCAGGGCAAGGTCGTGGATATGTGCGCCGAACCCGGCGAATATACCTACGACACCGGCAGCGCGCCGACGCTATTCAGCGGCGATCTGTCCGAATCCATCGGCGCAGTGTTCCAGAACATCGGCAAGCGCTTCACCTTCGGCGGCGAGGCCCCGATGGATCAGCGCATCTACTACTTCAACACCAAGGAGCTGGTGGGCAACAAATACGGCACGCCCAGCCCGGTGCCCTTCCGCGTGGTGGATCAGCGCGCCGGCATCGACATCGACATTGCCATCCGCTGCTTTGGCGAGTACAGCTACCGCATCACCAACCCCATTTTGTTCTACACCAATGTCTGCGGCAATGTGGAAGAAGGCTACACCCGCGATGAAATCGACGGGCAGCTGAAATCCGAGCTGATGACCGCCCTGCAGCCCGCCTTTGCCAAGATCAGCGATATGGGCATCCGCTATTCCGCACTGCCCGGCCATACGATGGAGCTTGCCGAGGCCCTCAACGATGTGCTCTCTGCCAAGTGGGGCAAGCTGCGCGGCATTGAGATCGTATCCTTCGGTGTTTCCAGCGTGAAGGCCAGCGAGGAAGACGAGCAGATGCTCAAGGAGATGCAGCGCAACGCAGCCTTTATGGACCCGACCCGCGCCGCCGCACACCTTGTGGGCGCACAGGCCAGTGCCATGCAGACCGCTGCCGGCAATCAGGGCGCAGGCCCCGCCATGGCCTTTATGGGCATGAATATGGCCGGTGCGGCGGGCGGTATGAACGCACAGGGGCTGTACCAGATGGGCGCCCAGCAGCAGGCCGCCGCACAGCCCGCCCCGGCCCCGGCAGCCGCTCCCGCAGGCTGGACCTGCAGCTGCGGCCAGACCGGCAACACCGGCAAATTCTGTGCCAACTGCGGCAACCCCAAGCCTGCCCCGGCACCTGCAGCCGACAGCTGGGTATGCAGCTGCGGCACCTCCAACACCGGTAAGTTCTGCTGCAACTGCGGCAACCCCAAGCCAGCACCGGCCCCCGCCAAGTGCAGCCAGTGTGGTTGGACCCCGGTTGACCCGGCCCATCCGCCCAAGTTCTGCCCGGAGTGCGGTAAGCCGTTTGGCCAGTGATGCGCAAAAAAAGTGCTGCGGTGCTTTGCGCCGCAGCCGCTTTTCTGACAATGTCCGGCTGTAAAAAAGCACCGCCCGGCACACTGACCGGTATCAGCATCAGTTATTCCGGGATGTGCTATGACGACACCTATGGGTTCAGCATAAGAAACGACCCGGCTGACGGCTGCCTTTTCAGCTGTAATTACAAGGATGATGAATGGGTGGAGCTGGAAAATATCCCTGTTGAGGACACCCAATGGCAAGAAGCCCTGGCTTTGGCAGAAAAGCTGGGGCTGGAAAGCCTGCCGGACGAAAAGAAAAATTCTTCCGGCTTATTTATTACCGATGAAACGTTAAATAGCGTTTGCCTGATTTACAAAGTCCCGGATGACGAGACCATCTACCGTTATCTGGATGCCGATGGCAATACGCGCAGCGCCCTGCGTGATTTTTTTGAGGATCTGGCAGGGCAGCTGCAAACCGAAGGAAAGAGAGGTGACGCATAATGGCAACGCAGCTTACCAACTACCAATGCCCTGCCTGTACCGGTCCGCTTCACTTTGACGGTGCCAGCGGCAAGCTGGTGTGCGATTTCTGCGGCAGCAGCTACGACACCGCCGAGATCGAAGCCATGTATGCCCAGAAGGAAGCCGCTGCCGAAACCGCCGCGCAAAACAAAGAGGCGCCCCCGCCCGACTCCGTCTGGAGCGAAAACGAGGCCGCCGGGCTGCGCAGCTATTCCTGCCCGTCCTGCGGGGCGGAGCTGATTTGTGACGAAACCACCGCCGCGACCAGCTGCCCCTACTGCGGCAACCCCACAGTCATTGCGGGGCAGTTCAGCGGTATGCAGCGCCCCGAGCTTGTCCTGCCGTTTGTGCTGGACAAAAATGCCGCCAAGGCCGCACTGAAAAAATACTACCGCGGCAAGCGGTTTTTGCCCAGCGCCTTCTCGGCACAAAACCACATTGAGGAGATCAAGGGCGTGTATGTCCCCTTCTGGCTGTTCGATGCCAACGCGTCCGGTTCGGGACATTATGAAGCGTCCAACTCCTCGTCCCACCGCAACGGCGATTACGTCATCACCACGACCCGCCACTACGATGTCCGCCGCGCGGGCACCACGCAGTTTATGGGCGTACCTGTGGATGGCTCAACCAAGATGCCCAACGGCCACATGGACGCCATTGAGCCGTATGACTACCGCGCCTTCCAGCCCTTCTCGACCGCGTACCTGCCGGGCTATATGGCAGACAAATACGACGAGGACGCCGACACCTGCCAGGCCCGCGCCCACAGCCGGATGCAGAATTCGGTCAGCAGCGAGCTTTCGGCCAGCATTACCGGCTACAGCAGCGTAAGCACCCTGAGCGAAAACATCCAAATTGATTACACCGCCAAGCACTACGCACTGCTGCCCGTATGGATGCTGCACACCAAGTGGCAGGGCAAGGATTATCTGTTCGCCATGAACGGGCAGACCGGCAAGCTGGTGGGTGACTTGCCCGTTGACAAGCGCAAATTTGCCGCCTGGTTTGCGGGCATCAGTGTTCCGCTGATGATCCTGCTTGCCATCCTGTTTTGAAAGGGGGAAACAGAGTATGAAAAAGAAACTGTTTTCTCTGCTTACGGCACTGGTGCTGTGCTTGCTCTGCGCTGTACCGGCGTTTGCCGAAATGCCGCTGGTGATGGACACCTACGAGCTGTTCAAACCCGAAGCGACCGCTGAATTGGAACAAAAGGCGCAGGACGCCAGTGCCGGACACGGTGTCAACGTCTACCTGCTGACGGTGTCTGACATCGGCGGGCAGAACGTACGCGAGTTCGCCAAGGACTGGTACCGCAACTATGACCTTGGCTACGGCGAGGGCAAAAGCGGTATCCTGTTCCTGATCGCGCTGGATTCCCGCGATTATGTTACCATCACCTACGGCGGCGGCGTGACCGCCTTTACCGACTACCGCATCGCGCAGATCGAAGATAAGATCGTGCCGATGCTCTCGGACGGATCGTATTACAAGGCCTCCGACACCTACATAGAAATGTGCGCTGACACGCTGGATTTCTATGCTGACAAGGGTGCGCCGCTGGACAGCGGCAACGACCCCGCCAAGGGTTGGATCAAGTGGGTGTTTGTGTTTGTCATTCCGCTGGCTGTGGCGAGCATTGTCTGCGGCATCTTCTATGCGCAGATGAAAACTGCCAACGAGCAGACGCACGCCAACGCCTATATGCCCGCCGAGGGTCTGGCGCTGTCCGTGGTGGAGGACACCTACACCCACACCACCGAGACCGAAACGTACGACCCCGTCAAGGACGACAGCTCGAGCAGCTCGAGCGGCTCGAGTACCGACAGCGACGGTTTTGGCGGCAGCTCGGGCGGAAAATTTTAAGAGTATCCATTTTGACAACAGCGGCGGCTTTCGTAAAGAAAGCCGCCGCTGGCCTTTTATCGGAATTTTTCGTTATGGCTTTGGGAAATGTTCTGCTGTTTAGGGGTGCTGTAAACATTCTCGATTTCTGTATCTACGATTTTTTCCGCAAGCGAAATTGCCGTATCATCAACACGGCTTTCGCGGTATAGCGTCCGTTCTCGTTCGATGGCGATGATTGGCCGCAAGGCAATACGCTGTTGATGAACAGCATCAACATCCTCCGGCTGAATCGTATTCTCAATTCCAAGGTACTGTTTTGTGGTGGCAGAAAGCTGCTGCACAAGGCTACAGTGTTTTCAACGACCTTGGACAGCTTGGCAAGTTGGGCTTTCAGTTCCCGCAGCAGCTTGTTGTCCGCGCGGATTTGGCGGTTCAGTTCGCAGCGGTCTGCCTTGATGCCCTGCAACTCAAGGCTGCGGGCTTGGCTGCCCTCATGCACTGTGGGCTGCTCGTCCAGTCCCAGCGCCGCGTGGCTCAGGTGTGTCACGCGGGCAGATTGCTGCTTTTCTTCCAGTGCGCGGTTCACGGCATCTGCCCATGCTTCTCGCCAATCCAGCAGTTGCTCCGGGCTGTTCCAACGCGCACACAGCGGGTTTTGTCGCCCGAATTTCGCCGCTTTCGGCTGCTTCGAGCAGCGTTCCCACCCCGGCTCACGGGCGGCCTGTGTGGGCGTCAGCCACGCCGACACGCCCGCTGCGCTTCTGTATTTGTACTGTTTTTCCCAGCCGTCCTCTTTTGCCTGCAAAAACTCCTGTGCTGTAAAGCCGCGCTCCTCATCGGCTTTGCGGCACAGGTATTCTTTTTGCGTTTTGCTCTGCCATTTTCCGTGGGCATCCAATGGACGCATCGTCACCATACGCGGTTGCGGGCCTGCACAGCTTCCAGCCTGTGCCGTGCCTGTATCAACTTTTTCTCATCTTCGGTCATACTTTCTCCTTTTTGGTGTGAAAGTCAGCCATGTTTGGGTGTCTACGTTTTGAAACTGAAATTCTGCCGCTGCTTATTGCCATTTGTGCCGCCGCTTTGAACAAAAGCAGCATCTTCCATCCGGCATCTGCACACTATCGGGAGGATTCTTTCTTTCCCGAACAGCACCTGCCGTGTTCTGCGCGGAGAGTGGCAGCGTTTGCAGTAGGAAAGCCCACTGACAACATCGGGGTATTCATCCGGCTGGAGTGGGCGCTCTGCCACAAACTCGTCCAGACATTCCTGTAAAGTCCGCACAGGCATATCAGCCACCCACAAAATCCCAGTTGATGCTGTCCTTCACAGGCTCTTTTACAAGCTGGGGAGAAACAGCGGCGGGGTTCTGCGCCATCCCGGTCATGCACCCTGCCAGAAAGACCGGCATCGTCTCCCGCAAAGCATCCCGCACTGCATCCACGATTTGCTGCACAAACTGTTCCTCGCGCGCCCGCGTTTCCAGATAGGGGTCATCCTGCGTCTGGTAGTAGCGGTCAAAGTAGTCCACCACTGCCGTGGCAACCGCTTGGCTGTACGACTTGAACACTGATTTGTCCATCGTCCGCAAATACTGCCACGCTTTCCGCTGCGATTCTTTGCCAAGGTTGAACCGCAGATTGGTCGTCCGTACCTCCGGCACGGTTTTACCCTCGGAGCATCTGGCGGTAGGCCATGTACTCGTACCCCTTGGCAGCAGCGCAGATGTCATCCACAATGGTGACCTGTTCCGGGTCATAGCTGCCAAAGTGCTTGATCAACTGCCCGCCGCCGCCCACAATCGTCAGGTGTGTGGTGGCGGGGTCGTACTCGTAACTGCGCAAGGCTGCAAACAGTTCGGCTGCATAGCTGGCTGCGACCTCGCGAATACAGGCGAGGTAATCGACATCGATTTTCGCTGTGCCGGTGCGCAGAACCTGCTCCACCGTGCTGTCACTGATTTTGCTGCCGAAACGACGGAGCACCGCTTCTTTAGCGCGGATCATGCACTGGTTCACACCGATTTTCTCCGTCCAACAGCGGTTCTCCTGCGGCTGAGAATCCGTCAAGTAAAGCAGATTCATTGTGCCGTTGCCGATGTCGGCCAACAGATGCTCCCCCTCAAAGTCTGCCAACTGCTGGACAATGGCCGCATAGCCTTGCGGGTACACCTTGCAGCTTACAATGCGAAGCTGAAACGGATTTCCGTTGAAGCGGAAACTTACAGTTTCATTCTGCATCAGATACTGCCGAAAGCTCTCGCGCTGGCTACCGACCCAGCTCAGTGGCAGCCCCACCGCCAGACACAGGTTGGCGGTGAACAGCCGGTATTGCTCTAACCCCTTAGCGATGGCCGCCAGCGTCAGCAGGTAGAAATCACCGTCCTCTGACTTATCTGCCACAAAGCCTTTGTGACCCTCGCCCACGCGGTAGAATCTGCCGCCGTATTCCAGCACATCGCCCTTAAACATAGGTGCGGTATCGTAGGCAGTAATGGCTGTGGGAAAGATGGTATTTGCGGTTTTCATATTGCCGTATCCTTGGTCGATGCCGATAATTGTAATGTCGTTGAATTGCTTCATCGAGAAATCATCTCCTCTCTCCGTGCATCTTCTGCTCCATCATCTGCAAAAGCATTTCCTGCGATGTTTGTGTGCCTGCCGGGTTGTCGTAGGATGTGACCTCAAATGTCACCCTGCCGATTTTGTGCCGATAGGCTTTCGATAAAATTTTCTTTTCTTTCCTTATAAAAAAGCCCCCTTTCGGAATGCTGCTGCCGACACCTGTTTTGGTATCGGGTTACAGATTCATTTTATCGAAAGTGGGCTGTTTTGGCATTGATGGGAAATTGTGCGGAAATTGAGCGCAGGAAAATGGACATAGAAAAAGCGGTTCCCTCACTTTCGTGAGAGAACCGCTGTGCCGTCAGCCTGTTAGTTTAGGAGGTTCTTCGGAAAGCGTAATCCCATTACTTTCCAGATACTCCTTGTCTCGTTGACGGTTTCGTTCCATAATGGCAGGTATCTCGCCATACAGCTTCTTGTAAATTTCCTGTGCTTCTTTTACAAGTGCATGGCCTTCTTCCTCATTGCCGATTTCGATGTTGATGACACCCAACTGGTACGTTTCCTTGGTGTAGCGTATCAAGGTTCGCAGCATAGATTGCTGCTGGCGAACCTGCGCCGCACGTTCCAGCACATTCCCGGACAAAGGCAGAAATGCTTTTCGCATATCAAGCGGAAGTCCACTTGCAATATCTACAGGATGGTAGATATTGTAAAGGATGGAAAATGAAAGAGAAACAGCTACAGGATATTACTGCTTTATATGGCAGATTGAGCCGCGACGATGAAGTCGGCGGCGAAAGCATGAGCATCCAATCCCAGCGTGCCATTCTGGGGCAGTACGCTAAGGAACACGGTTTTACGAATTGCCGGTTCTTTATGGACGACGGCTACTCCGGCACAAACTTTGACCGCCCTGCGTTTACTGAGATGATGGAACTGGTCGAGCAGCGGCGGGTGCGAACAATTATTGTAAAAGATCTGTCGCGCCTTGGCCGCAACTATCTGGAAGTCGGACGCTACACGGAAGTTATCTTCCCGGAAAATAAGGTGCGGTTCATCGCCATCACGGATGGCGTAGATTCCGCTGCCGGGGATAACGAGTTTGCACCGTTCAAGAATATCATCAACGAATGGTATGCCAAGGACATCAGCCGCAAGGTCAAGTCAGCATTCAAGGCAAAGGCACTGCGTGGGGAATACACGGGTGCGTATCCACCGTATGGCTATGACCGTGACCCTAATGACCGCCACAAGCTCGTTCCGAATCAGTACGCATGGGTCGTCAAGGAAATCTTCCAAATGTCGCTTGCGGGCAAAAGCTGCAGCATCATTGCAAAGGAACTGGGAGAAAAGCAGGTTCTCCGCCCACAGGCGTACCTGCATGAAAAGTTTGGAACCTTTGCATCGGATATTGTTCTGACCTATCCGTATGCGTGGGATCACAGCACGGTTCGTGCCATTCTGATGAATCAAGTCTACATCGGGAATATGGTGCATTTCCGCACCGGCACGCAAAATTTCAAGTCAAAAAAGATGATTTGGAAACCCGAAGAGGATTGGGTCGTTGTGGAGGATACGCACGAAGCGCTGGTGAATGCCGAGACTTTCTGGACGGTACAGGAGCGCATCAAGGTCAAGCAGCCGGGTAAAAAGCGCAGCGAGAATAACATTTTCCGTGGAATCATGTTCTGTGGAGAGTGCGGCAAGCGCATGGCGTTTTGCAGCCGCAAAAAAGACGAGCGCCGCAAGTCGTTGGGGACATTCAGTTGCAACGCCAATCGGCGTTACGGCGGCAAGGTGTGTACCACGCACTATATCTCGCTGGAACAGGTCAAGGCTATCGTGCTGGCAGACATCCGCCGTCACGCTATGCTGGCTGCCGAGGATGCCGATGCGTATGCGGACTATCTGATGGGCTTGTCACAGGCTGGGCAGTTGAGCGAGCAGAAAGCCATGAAAAAAGAATTGGACGCAGCCCAGCGCCGCCTGTCCAAACTGGCCACGCTGGTGCAGCGCATCTACGAGGATAACGTGTTCGGACGGCTCTCGAATGACCTCTACCAAACCCTATCTGCCAAGTATGAAGCGGAAACAAAAGAATTGAAAACCCGCGCCACAGAAATTCAAGCGTTGCTCACCGAAGCAACCACCAAAACGCAGGGCATACAGGATTTCACCAATTTGGTCGCCCCGTATGCAGACATTACGGAGCTGGATGAGGAACTGGTTCACACGCTGATTGAGAAAATCATCGTCCACGAGAAAGAGATAATCGACGGTGAAACGGTGATGCGCATCGAAATCTACTACCGCTTCATCGGCAAAACCAGCGATTGCCTCAATCGCTCTGTAACCCCCATAAAAACAAAAACAGAATCCGTCGCTGCAACGGATTCTATCGCTTGACTAATGTGGTGCGTAAAAAGTAAAGCACCCGCGGACTAAAAAACAATCCGCAGGATTGTTTTTTGCCGCCTGCGGGCGGCCGTCCTGTTCGATTCCTCGCACGGAAGCACCAAAAAAACTCCCCAGCCTAAGCTGGGGAGCATTTTTTGGTGACCCGTGCGGGAATCGAACCCACGTTAACGGCGTGAGAGGCCGCTG
>OGZI01000397.1_pt1 | contig 58374 bp, 61 predicted proteins | sample 1576711 | NCBI WGS metagenome assembly OGZI01 (sample SAMEA3541482, study PRJEB24748) | human gut metagenome | biome: human gut; feature: human-associated habitat; material: faeces | place: China | collected 2012
ACAGGCACCAGCCAGCACCCCGCCTCCCTTGGCCTGTTCTTCGAAAGCGGCAGGCAATATTACGTTGAGGGGATTCCTGGAATTGTAGGATAGCCCGGGAATTCTGACTGGAGTAGGATGAAGAGTCACAGAAAGTTGCATACGGATATCGCAAAATAAGGATAAAGCCGGAAAATTTGCGCAGGCACACATCACAGGAATTGCCAACAAATTGCGGCAGCAGGGGAGACGGGCGGGGGATTGCGCAGGTAAGAGCAGGCGCCCGTCTCCCCTGCGTCCACAACTCCAAAAATTCCCCCCAAAAAACACTTGTAATTTTCCTCGGAATCAAGTAATATATGTATTACTCTAATTATTCAAAAGAATCTTTTATATCTGACGTATCAAATTTATTTATTTCCCACAGAAAGACAATGGAAAAGGCAAGAAAAAGAGGTGATGTAAATGTCATCAAAAGAAGGTTATGATGTATTGCGCCTGATCGAGCATGGGCAATCCTGCTATATTAGTTCGGAGTATGTAAAGGGGTGCATTTTAGCTGTCTGGCTCAGATACCATCCGAATCTGTCTAAGGATAGGCTTCTAGAGTGGATTCAGGATATTACCAGGCAATTGGGACTGATTCACAGATGCCGGGGCAATCCCTGCTATCGGTATGTGAACCCTTACAGCATCATTGTGACGCAGGAAGGCCAGCTGCATTTTCTGGATATGGATGCCAAGTCCAATGAAGAGCAATTAAGATTTATGCAGAGAAGGGTAATCAGGGAGCATTTCCTTCCGCTGCAGCAGGCCTATTACCAGAAGGCAAGCGTCCGCCTGGACATCTACGGGCTTGGAAGGACGATCCAGTATATATTGTCGGAGGCAGATCCCGAACCGCAGCTTAAAAAGCGGGAAGAAGCAAGGTTCCATAAGATTATATCAAGGTGTCTGAAAGACACATCCAAACATTCCTATCAAGACATATCTGACATTCGTAGACAAATCCCATCTTACAGAAAAAGAAAAGAATCCTATCCCAAAGCAAGAAAAATCCTGGCTGTAGCCGGAGCTGCCATACTATCTGCCGCAGTTGCAAAAACGGTGCTCTGGGGAGGGCGCAAGCCGGAAGAATCCCATGAGCCCGCAACAGAAATGGCAGAAAAGAGAACTATAAATAAAAGCGCGGCCAATGAGGGCGCGGTCAATAAAGACGCTTCCGATCAAGAGACAGCGGGCAAGGAGGCATATCTGGAACTTGCAATGGCTTACTGTCTGGAACTGAAAGATTATAAAAAGAGCCTTCAATATCTTGCGCTCGTATCGGATGACTATGCACCGGCCAAACACCTGGAAGCCATCGTAAAAGCGCTGGATGGAGGCGGAGGCACTGGGGAAGCCGCGGGAGCAGGCCGGGAATTGAAAAAGCATCTTCTCGAACTGGAAAAGGAGGCTCCGAAAGATCAGAAAGAGCGCTATGATCTATGTCTGATCAAGGGATACAGCCTTCTGGAAACCAGAGACGGGGCAGAAAATATCCTGAGGCTAGGAGAAGAATGGCTTGAACGGGAAGACTTGGAGAACCAGGAGGTAAAGGAAGTAAAAGAGTATATGGCAAGCGCCTATGAGCAGACGGACGCGTTTGAGGAGGCGGCGCATGTCTGGGAAGAAATATTGGAATTAGAGTCAGAGGAGAAGAAGCGGGAAGAAGTGTACAAGAAATTGACATCCCTTTATGAGACATGCGGGCAGAAGGAGATGGCGCTCAATACCTGTATAAAGGGCGTCGGGGAACTGGAAGATTCAAAGGACCTGGGATTCCTTCATATCCGGCTTTTGTGCAAGGATACAGCCATCAGCCGGGAATTGTGCGCCCAGACGATCCGGGAATATATTGGCAGGATGCCAGAGATTCTTGAGAAAGAAGAGTTTCAGAAGTTGCAGAAGGAATATGAGATTCGAGTGGAAGGGGAAGAAGTATGGGTAGGAAATTAAAGAGTATTTTAGCATTGGTCATCGTATTAGGAATGATATACTGGCAGCAGTCGTCAATCCTGCATGCGGAAGTCCCAAAGGAGGCAGGAAAGTTAAAGGGAGAATTATCAGAGGCAGGAACATGGAAAGCGTTGGATACTTCCAGGGGGTTAGAACGGCCAGAACAGCCAGAAGCACCAGAGGAGCCGGAAAATCCAGAACAGCCAGAGGTACCAGAAGAGCCAGAGCCTCCGGAGGAGCCTATCGAATGCTTTCATGTATCCATTCCTCCGGAAGATGGGGAAAATGGATACTATATTTCGAAGCCGGAAGTCGAAATTACGCATGTGAGCGGGGCGGGAGTTACAAAATACCAGTTTGCTGACAGCGAAGGCCAGATGATGGAAGGGGAACTGGCGCAGAAAGACGATGCGGCCAGGATAGCGGGGGAACAGTTTAAGGAGGGAATCAACAGACTGTCAATCTGGATGGAAGATGGAGAAGGGAAGCAGGTAGAGGAGTACAGACTGGATAAGGATTTCCTTATTGATACGCAGGCGCCTGCTATTTGGCTTGGGGCGCCCCGGGGATTTGAGGCCTGGTATCAGGAGACGGCTTCGATAACGGTAACGGGAGAGGATGGGGAGTTGGGAAGCCAGATTGAAGAGGTGGTTTGCGCTTCTGGCAATTCCCTGATTGGAAAGAGCAAGGAACTACCGGCCACCTTCCAGGTTGCTTATGCATCCGCCAAAGGAAATTCCATAAAGATTACGGTGACAGCAAGGGACCGGGCGGGGAATACGGCCCGCCGTTCCTGCGGTCTTTACATCGACCGGCAGCCGCCAAAGGCCAGGATAGAGGGGATAGAAGATTACATGATTACCAGCAAGCCTGTGGAGGTAAGATACTTTGTAGAAGAGGAAAATGTAATGGAAGATATGAGGGCATGGGCCCGCCGGGAAGACCCGCAAGGAAATGCCGGAGAGATTCCGGTATCGGAATGGTCGGAAACAGAATCCGGGAAATGTGCCAGACAGGTACTGGCTGATGACGGCATCTATCAGTTGAGCCTGTCTTGCACGGACAAGGCCGGATATGAGGCAGGGAAGGCAGCCCGGTTCATTATTGATACGAAGAGTCCGTTAATAAGCTACGTAGACCGTCTGGATAATCAGTATCTGAAACGTTTCTGCTGGAATTATCCTGCCAGCGAATGGATCCGGGACTTTACCAGTTATACATACACCACACTTTTGGATGGAAGAATCTATCCTATGGGACAGGAAGTCCTGGAAGAAGGAAGGCATACACTGGAGGTAAAGGCCATTGATGCCGCTGGCAACACCGGTACGGCAAAGGCCAGATTCGTCATTGATCATACCCCTCCCCAAGTTGTGTTTCGGGATGTGGAAGACGGGAAGGACTATGAGGAAGAGAAGACTTTCCAGGTAACCCTCGAAGATCAGGAGGATCAGATTGATGAGATAAAGATTAACGGGGAGGCGCAGAAGACGAATAAAAGGAGCAGGATTTATCAGTTTACGGTACAGGACTTAAAGAATTATGAGATCGAGGTCAGGGCATCTGACCATGCAGGCAATCAGGCTGTCGGTCATATGCAATTCCAAGTGTCGCCTAAGAAGACGGTATTTCAAAGGCTGATTAAGCCGATAGAAAAGAAACTGAAGGCAGATGCTAAGGAGAAAAATGAGAAAAAACCAAAAAAATGGCCAATAATATGCATGATTTTTATCCCGTTTTTGGCAATCGCAGTGTTAATATACTATAAAAAGAGGAAAAAGAACGGCTTTTTCTTGCGATAATCCGGTAAATTTTGTATAATAAGAAAGCGTGTGAATATGCAGATAAATGTATATTCTTGCGTCAGAATACGAAGGAAAGAAAAAGAAGGTAAAGATAATGAAGGCAGGTATATTAAAAGATATCAAGATTGGTGAAAACCGCGTGATCGCAACACCTGTGGAAGTGGCCAGCCTGATTGCGGATGGACATGAAGTACTGGTGCAAAAAGGCGCTGGTGTAAAGGCAGGGTTTGCAGATGAAAAGTATGCAGAAGCCGGCGCTGTCATGGTCGATACGGCAGAAGAGATTTACGGCACCTGTGACTTTGTGGCTAAGGTAAAGGAATTCGAGCCATCGGAATATGGCTTGTTAAGAGAAGGGCAGATTGTATTTACCTGTATCCATCCGGCTGCGCATCCGGAAGAAGTGCAGGCACTGCTGGATCAGAAAGTCATTGCATTCACAGCAGAAGATTCTCACAGATATGGCTCTCCGAACTGTGAGGCGGCAGGCAAGCAGGGGGCTCTGATGGGGCTGGACTCCATGCTTACCATTCATGGAGGCAAAGGAAAGTTCGTAAGCGGACTTGGAGCAGCGCCTGGAATGAAGGTTCTGATCTTAGGAGGCGGAGTGGTAGGACAGGCTGCGCTCGCCGTCCTGCACGCATTAGGCGCCTGGGTTACGGTGGCTGATATTAACATCGGGACCTTAAGGAGCCTGCAGAATCAGTACAGGCAGAACATCAATACTATGATTTCCAACAGGGAGAATATCCGCCAGATCCTGCCGGAGACCGATATGGTGCTCAACTGCGTGAAGTGGCCGAAGGGAAATACGCAGTATCTGATTACGAGAGAGATGGTAAGGACGATGGAGCCGGGATCTGTCATTGTGGATATCAGCAATGATGAGCAGGGGGCTCTGGAGACCTTCCATGAGACCACGCATGAGAATCCGCGGTATGTGGAAGAAGGGGTGGTACACTACTGTGTCAGCAACATTCCGGGGGCAATTGCCAATTCTACGTCCGTTGCCTATGCGGCATCCGTGCTTCCGCATTTTCGCAGCATCCTGAACCTGGGAGTTGCAGAAGCCTGCGCAAGAGACGGATTCTTAAGACGGAGCCTTACCGCATATCAAGGCTACCTGACGCATGAGGAGACCAGCGCGCTTCAGAATCGTCCGTGGATCCGTCCGGAAGATATCCTGGGCATAAGCGATAGGGCTTTGGATCCGGCGCCGCCGGCTACGGTCAGCCGATCCGATAATTTTATAAAGTTATAGACAAAAGAAAAGGGGGACTTTTATCTAATGGAAACAATGGGATTTATATCAATCATCCCGGCAATCCTGGCAATCGTACTGTCATTCGTAACGAGAAATACGATCGTTGCGCTGGCAATTGCCTGTATTACCGGAACACTGCTGTCCGGACAGGGCCTGTTCGGATTCCCGACGCTTTTAAAAGAGAGCCTTGGCACCACCAGTTTTTCCTGGGTTATGCTTCTGAATACCTTTATCGGCATTCTGGTGGCTTACTTTCAGAAGACTGGAGCGATCCAGGGATTTTCTCAGAAGGTGCATGACAGGAATTTAAGCCGCAAAGGCGCACAGCTGATGGCGTGGATTCTGGGCATCTTCATCTACTTCAGCGACTCTTTCAGCCCGTTATTCGTAGGTTCGGTTATGCGAAGCATTACGGACAAGGCAAAGGTATCCAGAGAAAAACTGGCCTATATTGCCGACTCCACATCCGCTCCGGTCAGCGTTCTGATGCCGATCACCGGATGGGCAGCCTACCTGATGGGACTCGCTGTAGGCGTGGGATGCATCGCGACTGACAAGGATGCGTCCGCGTTATTCCTGAAGGCGATTCCGTTTAACTTCTATCCGATCTTTGCGGTTCTGTTCGTAGGACTTCTGGCATCCGGGATCATTAAGGACTTCGGACCGATGAAGAAGGCTGAGCGCAGAGCCCAGGAAGAAGGAAAGGTACTGCGGGATGGGGCGACTCCGCTGATTGGCAAGGAACTTACGGACATGGAGGCATACCCGGGACTTAAGCCAAGGATATTCCTGAACTTCATCTTCCCGGTTCTGATGATCATCAGTATTGCGATCGGTACATATATCGCTTTTAGTTCTGCCAAGACCATGGAAGCCTTTCTGATGGTAGTCATCTTTATGACCGTCAGCATGATGATCCAGGGAATCCCATTCAAAGAGGTGATGAGCACTCTGACAGACGGCGTAAAAGGCGCGATTCCGGCAGTCATGCTGCTGGCGCTGGCTTATTCCGTAAATGCATTAAGTTCGCAGATGGGTACCGCAAACTATATCATCAATATGACGGAAGGCTTGCTGACGCCGCATCTGCTCCCGGCAATCATCTTCCTGGTATCTGCCGTTATGGCGTTTGCCACAGGATCTTCCTGGGGAACTTTTGCAATCTGCATGCCAATCGCGCTGCCGCTGGCATTTAACTTTACCGGCGGAACGCTTACAATTCTGGTAATCGCAAGTTTTGCGGCAGTAGCAGGCGGCGGAGTATTTGGAGACCACTGTTCTCCGCTTTCCGATACGACGGTATTGTCGTCTACAGGAGCCGCCGCAGACCATATCGACCATGTTAAGACCCAGCTTCCTTATGCGCTGGTATGCGGAGCGCTGGCTATGGCTGCTTATCTGGTAGTAGGTTTCTGTTTTGTATAAAGTGTTTGAAAATAGTTGAATATGATTCAGTGATGAAAGAGAGAAGAGGATACGACATTGCTGCCTGAAAAGGGAGCGTACGTATCCTCTTCTTTTCTGCAAAATTAAGTTGAACAGTCAAAGTGCCGGGGAAGGCATCGAAGTTCCCTGGCACTTTTTTGATGGAAAATATTGGAAATGAATAAAAAACGCGCCTGAGATATACTATATGCGCTGGCATTAGTAAGAATATAAAAAAATTAATGTGACGAATTGTTGGAAATGCACAAAAAGATTCTGAAAAAAATAAAAAACTATACAAAATAACAGATTGCTATTGACTTTGCCCTTGGGGGAATCTTTTACAATGTGTTCAAACAATTTAAACATATGATTCAGGCGCTAGGAGGCGAGGATATGTTTCGGATTGGACAATTAGCAAGTATCTACAAAATTTCTGGAAAGACGTTGAGGTATTACGATGAATTAGGGCTTTTGAGGCCTAAATATGTGGATGAAACCACAGGATATCGCTATTATACATCATCGCAGATTCCCATTCTGAATGAGATTTTTCTTCTGAAGGAGATGGGATTGTCTTTAAAGGAAATCACTTATTTGATGAAGGAGGAGATCGATAAAGACCATACTCTGCTAAAAGGGGTGCTGGAACTCAAGCAGTTGGAATTTGACCGGCAGATTAAGGAACTGAACGAAAAGAAGCAGACAATTGAACTATTGAAGAAAAAACTGGATAAAAACGGAGGTATTGAACTGTCATCCTACAACGTGGGGATCAAGCCGGTGGAAGAGATGCAGGTAGCAAGCCTGAAAGCCTCCATCAGCACCTATTCCACCCAGGAAGCGCTGTGGTCCGAACTTCTGGAATACCTGAATAAATGCAGGGCCAAGACAGGAAATGAACGGTTTACCATTTATTATGACTCCGTATATAAGAGTGACGAGATTCAGGTAGAGATTCTCAAAAGGGTTCTGGCGCCGTTCCCGGAGACGGACAGGATCCGCTGTAAAAAGCAGGAGGGCTACAGGGAAGTGGCATACCTGCTGCATACAGGAGAACACGAAAGCGTGATCGACGCTTACGAGGCGATACTTACATGGATTGAGGAAAATGACTATAAGATAGTCGGAAATATCCGGGAAGAATTCCACATGGATGATTTTACAACGGATGATCCAAAGGAATTTGTAACAGAGATACAGATTCCGGTCGAGAAGAGAGGCCAGGAGTTTGTCAGATAGAAAGGAGGATATACAATGAAATTTATTGACTTAACAAGGGAGATTAACAACGAGACGCAGGTGTGCCCTTGTGACAAAGTGCCCGTGGTAGAAAATTATGCGACCACAGAAGAAGAAGGGGTTAACGTGAAGTTTATGAAGATGGGGACGCATACGTCTACGCACATTGATGCGCCTTATCATATAAGCAAGAGCGGCAAGACCTTGAATGACTTTCCGGTAGAGCGTTTTATCGGGCAGGGAATCGTACTTGACTTCAGCGATAAGGGAGACATCTATGAGATTACGCGGGAGGATATCATGGCCCATGCGGATGAACTGAAGAAAGTGGATTTTGCAATCCTGAATACAGGGTGGGCAAAGTATTACGGAACTTGGGATTTCTTCCGCCATCCTTATCTTTCAGGGGATGCGGCACTGGCATTGGTAGAACTTGGAATTAAGATTGTGGGAACGGACGGAAGTTCTGCCGACGCTGCATATGGATTCTCGACCGCAAAACGTCTGGAAAATCCGACATTCTCAGAGATTCTTGAAAATATTGAGCGTGAGAATATTAAGAATGAAGCCCATGCGGCGCTGCTGGGAAATGAGTGCCTCATAGTGGAATATATGTGTAACTTAGAGCAGCTGCCGAAAGAAGCCGCAACCTATTCTTTCCTGCCGCTGAAACTGATGGAAGCAGATGGATCTCCTGTACGGGCAATCTGCATGATCTCGGAATAGGTCCGAGGAGAGAGAAGGAGGGTATTTATGGGAAACACCAATGAAGCAACTGAGAATGTCAATGTAAATGAAGAATATACTACCAAGAAACTGCGCCGGGTATTAGGCAAGAAAGAATTGATATCCATGGGCTTAGGCCAGATCATCGGCTCCGGCGTATTCTCGCTGACTGGCGTAGCGATCGGCTTTACCGGACGATCCGTCGTATTTGCGTTCCTGTTCGGCGCGCTGTTCTCTCTGGCGGTTACCATCCCCAGCATTTTTGCAGGAAGCGCGGTACGCTTAAGAGGCGGACAGTACACGATGGCAAGCCTCTTGCTTGGCGAACGGTTTTCAGGTTTCTACATAATCATCTATATCGTAGGTAATATTTCGATAGGAATGTACGCGTTGTCGCTGGCGGATTATTTGCTGGCTCTTGTTCCTGGCATCCCCAGGGTACCGCTTGCGGTAGCGGCGTTGACATTGTTCTTCGTTATCAACCTTTTTGGCGTAAAAGACGCGGCGTTTATACAGAATATACTCGTTATTATTCTGGCGGCAGCGCTGGCAGTATTTGCGGCAGTCGGAGTCTTCCATGTACAGCCGGGATATTTTACGGGAACCGAGCCTCCGTTATTCATGGGAGGATGGAAAGGATTCTGCATGGCGGCAATCTTCACCTCATTTGCTACAACCGGTGGCGGTAACCTGGTAAACTTCTCAGGCGAGTGCAAGAACCCGACGAAAGACGTTCCTTTTGCTATCGTGCTCTCTACTCTGATTGTTACGGCGTTATACGCTGTAATCGGATTTGTAGCAGCTGGAGTCATTCCGGTAGAAGAAGTTATGTATCAGCCACTTAGCGTTGCAGCAGCAGCTTTCCTTCCGAAAGGACTGTATGTATTCTTCGTAACAGGAGGAGCCCTGCTTGCCCTGTCCACAACCTTGAACGCTACATTCGGATGGGTTACCAAGCCGGTACTGCAGGCATGCGTAGACGGATGGTTCCCAAAGAAACTTGGTACTATCAATGATAAATATGGAACACCTCATTATCTGCTGATCTTATTCTATATCGTAGGATTAGTTCCAGTTATAGCAGGACTTGATATTGACAGAATTGCCAACATGTCCATGATCCTTATGAACATTACGACTTTCCTTGTAGTTATAGCTACGGCAAGACTTCCGAAACTGCTTCCGGAGGCATGGTCCAAATCAACCTTTAAGATATCTGACGGCGTTCTGAAGGTTGTCTGCTATCTGTGCGGCGCCCTGCTGATTTTCCAGAACTGGCTTCTGATCGAAGACAATACGAAGGAAATCATCATTGGCAACATCATACTTCTGGTTCTTACCTTTATCTTCATGGTAGTGCGCTACAAGTCAGGCAAGGTAAAAGTAGAAGTAAGCTGGGAGGAAGAGTAGAATGAACGCAGCCTCTATGGATGAGAAGGATGTATTGAAAAAATATAAAGAAGAGTTCTATCTTCCAGATTATCTATATTATGAAGCGAACGGCCTGGGACCTATGTCCCGCCGTTCGGAGGCTACGCTTAACCGCGTGGCGGAAGAATGGAAGAATCTTTTGGTTGCAGGCTGGTTTGCCGGGGAGGTTCCCTGGTTCTATTATCCGGAACGAATTGCGGCCATGGAAGAAGAACTGGTAGGAGCGAAAGAAAAGGAACTGATCATCAATGGAACTACCACCACGAATATACACAGCGTGCTGGCGGCCTTTTACAAGCCTTGGGGGAAACGGACGAAGATTCTGTGCGACAGCCAGATATTTTCCTCAGACAGATATGCTGTGGAGGCGCAGATCAGACTGAAGGGACAGGATCCTGACGATGATCTGATTTTGGCAGGGATAGGCAATCCGATCATCAGCGAAGATGAAATCATCGACTGGATGTCCGAAGAGGTCGCATTAATCTTCCTGCCCTCTGTGGTGCACTCCACGGGCCAGCTTCTGGATATGGAGAGACTCGCGGCCGAGGCGGCCAAGAGAGGAATCCCTATCGGGTTTGACCTGAGCCATTCGGCAGGGGTCGTGCCTTGCAAGCTTCATGACTGGGGCGTGGATTTTGCCGTATGGTGTAACTATAAGTATTTGAATGGAGGGCTGGGATGCCCATCTACCATATTTATCCATGAGAAGAACTTTGACGTGCCGGTGGCAATGCCAGGATGGCACGGATATGTCAAAGATCTGCAGTTCAGGAAGCTTCCTCATTTTGAGGCAGAACGAGGGGCCGGAGGCTGGCAGCATGGTTCGCCGCTGATCCTTAATATAGCGCCGTTAGAGGGAGCCTTGGATATGGTGCGGGAGGCGGGGATAGATGCGATCCGCAAGAAGTCTCTTGCCATGACCGGATACTTTATGGAACTGATCGATGAGAAACTGGCAAAACTAGGCGTTGAGATTCTGACGCCCAGGGAGGATGACCGAAGAGGGGGACATGTGACGATTCTGCATGTGGCGGCTTCTGAGATTACGGATTTCCTGGACAGTGGTTCCAGGATAACGGATGAATTGAAGTCTGCGGTAAGGGAGAAGATGGCTTCCGGCAAGCCGGCAGGGAAGGATGACCAGGTTAGGATATCATTCTCGCCGCTTTATTTTAGTTTTGAAGATGTGTATATGACTGCACAAAACCTGGAGCAATTATTAGGAGATTGAGTCTTGACCTTGCCCCGAAGGGAAAAGTGTAGAATAAAAGAGGAAGAAACAACATGTGATTGGAGGTAAACCGTGAACAGTCAAATAATTAGAGAACCAGAATATGAGATCAGGGTGGAAAAGGACCGCCCGATTGTAATGAGAGATGATGTCCGTCTTTACTGTGACGTATACAGGCCGGACGACAAGGAAAAGCATCCGGTATTAGTAGGCTTTTCCCCATTTGGAAAGGTAGCCCAGGAAGCGGGTAGAAGACGGGATCCGATTCAGCTTGGAAAGTTCATGTATGAGCAGGGGATTGAAGTTGGAGGAATTGACTTCTTTGCATCCCGGGGCTATATCGTCGTAGTCGTTAATCCAAGAGGAATCCAGAATTCAGAAGGCATATGGACCGGCGTGCTGAGCAGGCAGGATCAGATTGACTGCTGCGAGGTAATCCGCTGGGCAGGCCATTATCTATCTGATGGAAATGTGGGAATGATCGGATGCGGCTATGCAGGAAAGATCCAGCCTCTGGTAGCGTCAATGAATCCGCCTTATCTAAAAGCGATCATGCCGATAGACGTTATCGACGACATGTACCTTGACTGTTATCCAGGAGGAATATTAAGCGATATCAATTATCCTCTTTGCAGTTATATTCCGCATACCAATACCATATCTGAGGCAGAGATGGAGCATAGCGAGGAAGAGTTGAAAGAAATGCTGGCTGAGGCAAGAAGACAGCCAGAGATTGCTACCAACTCTTACTATTACAGAGGACTGGACAGTTTCCCGCCAAGGCATTATACCTGGAATATCGATATTATGCTGCATCCGTTTAAGAGCGAGTGGTGGGACAGAAGAAGCTTCAAAGACAGGGTAGTATCCATACCTACTTATATTGTAGGACTTTATTATGAATATGGATATGCTACGATTTCATCCTATGATATCTATAACAAGATTGACAATAGCGTGCCGAAGAAACTGCTGATGCTGGATCCCGCAACAGCCAAGACTTCTCCATATGAGAAGCCGGTACCGGAGCAGCTCAGATGGTATGATCACTGGCTGAAAGGCATGGATACGGGAATCATGGATGAGCCGCCGATCAAGATGCTGGTTATGGGCGAAGACAGGGATCGCTATGAGACTCAGTGGCCATGCGAAAGCACGGAATATAAAAAACTGTATTTCAGGAAAGAGAACGGACTGACGCTGGAGAAGGCAGAAGAAGCAGCCGCACCGGATCAGATCCGCCATATACCTCCGACCAAGCTGTCACAGATGCCGGAAGACGTGCCGGCCCTTACCTATACATCTGTGCCTCTTACCGAAGAAATAGAAGTATGCGGGCCGATCACGGGATGCCTTCAGGCAGCGATCGACACGGATGATGCCCATCTGGCAATGAAGTTATGGGATAAAGATTCGGAAACCGGATACAGGACTTTGCTATCCTGCGGATATCTGAAGTGTTCCCACAGAGCGCTGGACGCAGACAGTACGGATCACAGGCCGAAAAATGTACATACGAAGGAAGAACCGGTAGAGCCAGGAAAAGTATATGAATATATATTCGAACTGGCGCCTGTGGATAATCTGTTCAAGAAAGGCCACCAGATTGAAGTAGAGTTCAAGACGATGGATCAGCAGTTCTTTGACTTTAACGAGATGGCAAGCCTGCCAAGACTCTATACATCCGGAAGAGTAGCAGGACCACATCCGCTGGCCAGGGAAGTGAACTTCGAGATCCACGTAGACAATGAGAATCCATCCTGGATTGAACTTCCGATTGTAACAGGCGAGAAAAACTGGGTGGAATAAGGTAGGAGGACGAAATGGAAAATAAAGAAAAACTGGAAATCGTCGGCCTGGATAAAAAGCCGAAATATTGGGATGACCGTTATATGGACGGCATTGAAAAAATGACGCCGCGCAAATACGAGGTGCTCAAGGAAGAGGACGTCTTAATGCAGGTCAGAGACGGAGTCACGCTTGCGGTAGACATCTATCGCCCGGATACGGACGAAGATACCAAGTTTCCATGCCTGGTTGCGTTCTCAGCCTATGGAAAGTCGATTCAGACGATGGATCGTATATCCATGCAGTTTAAGACCGTGCTTTTCGACCACACGATCGAAGCAGGCGATATCTATGAATATGTAAGGCACGGCTATATCGTAGTAGTTCCGGATCCAAGAGGAATCGGCAAATCCGAAGGTGCCTGGGATGGTCTGTACGGACGCCAGGAGCAGGAGGACTGCTATGATGTTATTGAATGGGCAGCAACGCTTCCTTACTGTAATGGTAATATTGGAATGATAGGAATCTCCTATTTCTCTATACTGCAGCCAGTAGTGGCAGCTTTGCAGCCGCCGCATCTTAAGGCTATCATGATGGTAGAAGTCGTAGACAACATGTATCACCATAATTATCCGGGCGGGGTATTTGTGAACCGTTCCTTCATGTACACGGATTTCTGCCCGGACGTAAATTCTATGTCAACTGCGGAGCGCACTTACACGACTGAGGAACTGAAGAGCCGTATCGAAAAGAGGCTGTCAGATCCGGATATCAATCACAGCGCGCTGTATTCCGGCATCTTAAGCTGCTGGCCGCCGAGAAACCAGACATATTTCTTCGATATGCTGCTTCACGATGATGACAGCGATTTCTGGAGAGAGCGTTCGATCCAGAGCCATCCGGAGGATATCAAAGTGCCAATGTATCTGATATCCGAATACTATGAACTTGGAAGATTCTCTCAGGGACCATTCTTCTTATTTACGCATGGAGATATGTCCGTTCCGAGAAAATTAGCCGCTCCGGAAGAGCATGATGCCCTGCATCTGCCGCACCGGATCATGACGCCGGAATACCTGCGCTGGTACGATTACTGGCTCAAAGGCATTGATACAGGTATCATGGATGAGCCTCCGATGAAACTGCTTGTAAGAGGAATCAATAAGTTCCGCTATGAATATGAATGGCCGCTTGCCCGTACGGAGTGGACCAAGTACTATCTCAGGGATGGCGGACTTCTTTCTACAGAGAAAGAAAAAGATGAGCACGTAGAGCCTACGATCCTTAACCATAAGAGTCCTTATGAGGGCGGATCCAATGAGACCTACGCAGTGCCGAATGTCGTATTTAGAACGCCAGTATTGGAAGAAGATGTGGAAGTGACAGGGCCGATCGTTATGCACCTTCAGTGCGCGATCGACAAGACGGATGCCAACTTCACCATTATGCTAAATGATGTCCCGCCAGAAGGCGAAGGACGTCCGATGAACCTGGTAACAGGAAACTTAAGAGCCTCCCACAGAGGGCTGGAAAAGAAAGAATTAAAACCATGGGAATTCAACAATGACCATACCAGAAAAGTTCCTGTAGTACCGGGAGAAATCAACGAATACACCATAGAAGTAATGAACACTTCTAATGTATTCCGCAAAGGACACCGTATAGAAGTAGAGGTCAAGAACTACGATGCGAATCCATATCACTGGATGGTTCAACTGCCAAACAGCCAGGATATTGAATACAAGATATTCGTAGACAGCATCCACGCTTCCTACATCTATCTTCCAATTATTCCATATTCCGATGAGGAACAGTGGCTTAAGTAAGAAGAGACAAAGAAATGCCAGATCGAAGTTATATGATCTGGCATTTTTTTATGTTGTAACGCCGTTGGAAGCGATTCTTAAAAATTCTTCCATAGCCCTCGTCACGTACCGGGTCTCTTTGTGGTAGAAATAGATGCTGCGTCCCGCATAGTCTGCATCCAGCTTGTAATAGTAACAGTCCCCTCCATTAGGAATGTGGGCAAGAAGCAGATCGCTGACAAATGTAATTCCCATTCCATAGCAGCAGATATGGAATGCGGTAACCTGCTGATCCAACTTCAGGATAATGTTGGGCGAAAATGACTGAGCCTGACAGATCTTTTCAGCCCGGGATCTGGTATCGTTGCCGGAACGAAGGAGAATGAAAGGATCATCCTGGAATAGGGAAAGCGGAACGCAGGGCGTATCTTCTTTCACATGCCTGCGGTCCAGCACATCCTGGATCGTAAGGCGATAAGAAGCAGCCTTTTCATTGGAGGCAAAGGACGCGGGCACAGCCAGAAGCAGCGTTTCCTGGGTATATAGATGATGATGGTAGATCGCATCCGGAAATGAGGAATTATCAATGACCATATCCAGTGTTCCCCGGAACAGCTGATCCACCAGCTGAGGCGTATTCGCCTCTACCAGATGGACCTTAACCAGAGGATACTTCTGGGTGAAGCGGGTGATTACCGGGGGAAGGATATAGGAAGCGAATAGATTGCTTCCTCCGATTGCGATCTGGCCTGTCTTCAGTTCATTCAGGTCATTGAGATAATTCTCGAACCGGCTCTGGGTATCCATGATTTCTTCGACAGCCTTGATATAATGCCGGCCGCATTCCGTCAGCTGTATCGGGCTTACGCTGCGGTCAAAGATTGGCGCGCCTATGCGCTCTTCCACCTTCTTGACGGTGGCGCTTAAGGATGGCTGGCTAATATACAGGTTTGCCGCAGCCTTAGAAAAACTTCGCTCTTTATACACTTCATACACATAGTTCATAGAATTAAACATCTCAGATATCCTCCCTGTTTCTACTTATTTATATTGTACCATGATTTGCAAACTCGTAAAAGACCTGGCTGACAATTCAGGCATATGTCATGCCAGGCTTAAAGGGAATGAATATATGACACGAGGGGCCTGCACTTGGCAGGCCCCTCGCTTAGCAAGAAGGGTGTGTTTTATGGCCAGATAGCTCTCGCTTTCTTGGCGTCTACCACTCGTTTTACAGCGATCAGGTAAGCGCCGGTCCGCAAGGTGGCGTTGTTTGATTCCGCAATGTTCCATACAGCTTCAAAGGCGGAATCCATGATGTCTTTGAGTTTCTCGTTGACCGTTTCTTCGGTCCAGTTGACAGACTGGATGTTCTGTACCCATTCAAAGTAGGATACCACGACGCCGCCTGCGTTTGAAAGGATGTCAGGAACAACCATGATATTCTTTTTCTTCAGGATATCATCTGCTTCGGAAGCAGTCGGGCCATTCGCAGCTTCGATAATGATATCTGCCTTTATCTTTTCTGCATTGGAGAGATTGATCTGGTTTTCCAGGGCAGCTGGGACCAGAAGCGTTACATCCAGTTCCAGAAGTTCAGCATTGCTAATGCGCGTGATGCCTTCCTCCTGATAGCCGGACAGCAGGTTCTTCCGGTCTTTGGACAGGTATTCGAGTATCTGCGGGATGCAGAGGCCTTCTTTCTTATAGATGCCTCCGGATACGTCGCTGACCGCAACGACTTTCAACCCTTCCTGATAAAGAAGTTTGGCTGTCACGCTGCCGACATTTCCCATTCCCTGGATAGCCACGGTGGTGCCTTGTGCAGGAATTCCTTTTTTCTTCAGTACATTCTTAACGGTGAACATAACGCCGCGCCCGGTAGCCTCGCTTCTTCCAAGCGCTCCGCCAAGCTCGATCGGCTTGCCTGTAACAACTCCGTGAACGCAGTGGCCTTTGAGCATGCTGTAGGTGTCCATCATCCATCCCATAACAGCAGCGTTCGTTCCTACATCAGGAGCAGGAATATCCTGTTCCGGTCCGATCAGAGGCGCGATAGCGGCCGTGAATCTTCTGGTGATCGCGCGAATCTCATCTTCAGAGAGTTTGCCGGGATCGCAGACAACACCGCCCTTTCCGCCGCCATAAGGGATATTGACGACCGCGCACTTGAACGTCATCCATGCTGCCAGAGCCCTTACTTCATCCTGATTGACATCCGGATGGAAGCGGATTCCTCCTTTGGCCGGTCCGCGGGAAGTGGAATGCTGGATACGGTAGCCTTCGAATACCTTCGTGCTTCCATCATCCATACGCACCGGAATCGCGACCTTCAGTTCTCTTTCCGGGTATTTCAATGCTTCAATGTCACTGTCTGAATAGCCTAGGATGCCTGCTGCTTCGGATACAACTTTTAATACGTTATCATAAGGGTTATATGTTTTGCTCATAATAGATTTCCTCCTGTTATATTGGTTTATTTATTTTCCAGTGCTGCTATTTTGATACATAGAATAAATATGTCCATGGCCGCGTCCAGTTCCTCAAGCGTTGGATAGGACGGCGCGATACGGATATTCCTGTCTGATTCATCCTTCCCGTAAGGATAGGTTGCCCCGGCATCCGTCAGAGTGACTCCCGCTTCCTTGGCAAGCGCCACCGTTCTCTTGGCACAGCCTGACGGGGTATAAAGGGAGATGAAGTATCCGCCCTTTGGCGTGCTCCAGGTCGCCAGTCCTGTTCCGCCAAGCTGGCTTTTAAGTTTGGAGAGTACCAGATCGAATTTGGGCCTTAACTCCTGTGCCAGGCGATCCATATGGGACAGAATGTTCTCCGGCGTCTGAAAGTACTGTACATGCCGCAGCTGGTTGATCTTGTCATAACTAATGATCTGTGCGGACATATGCTGCCTGATCTCTGCTACATTTGAGGAATTGGAAGCAATCAGCGCAAGTCCGGCTCCAGGAAATGTAATCTTGGATGTAGAGAAGAAATAGTATGCCCGGTCTGGATGGTGATGCCTTTCGCAGGCTTCCAGGATATTCATAAGCTCCACTTTCTCGTAGATGTGGTGGATGCCATAGGCGTTATCCCAGAAGATGCGGAAATCGTCGGCAGCGGTTTCCATAGAAGCCAGCTGTTCTACCACCTGGTCGCTGTAGCAGATTCCTTCCGGATTGGAATGAAGAGGCACGCACCAGATGCCTTTGATTAAAGGATCCTTCTTTGCAAGCGACGCGACCATCTCCATGTCCGGACCTTCCGAAGTTAGCGGTACCGGAATCATCTCGATCTCCAGTTCCTGACAGATCCTGAAGTGGCGGTCGTAGCCTGGCGCGGGACACAGGAACTTGACGGGCGTGCCCTGGAATTTGTAATAATGCCAGGGGGTGCCCCCTCCGGTGCCGAACAGGCAAAGGGACGCCAGGGTGTCGAACATCATGCTCAGGCTGGAATTCCCGCCCATGATAATCTGCTGAGGCTGAAGGCCCAGAAGTTCGGCAAAAAGTTTCCTGCACTCAGGGATGCCGTCCCCGATGCCGTAATTACGGGCATCCGTGCCGTCGGCGGTGATGTAAGTGTCCATGGAGTTAAGCAGTCCGTTGCTTAGATCAAGCTGGGAAGGCGCCGGCTTCCCCCGGGACATATTCAGGTTTAATTTTTTGGCCTTGGCTTGTTCGTACTGTAGTTTTAACTCGTCAAGGGCATCGGCGCTGTTTACTGGTTGGTTCATGCTTCCCTTTCCTCCTTTGGGTGCTTTGTTTTCTTGATTTCATTATAGATAAAATGGTATGATAAAAACAAATACTTATATATGTATAAGAGGTATAGGCATTTGGTTATCTCATAAGAACAGGAGGTATAGGCATATGAACTGGGAAGAGATCAGAAGCAGGGAGAGCCTGACAGCGAAAGAGAGTAAATATATATGCAATGATCTGATGAGTACGGGGCTTGAGATGGAACGCCTGATCGTGGAGAATTTTGGCCCTGAAGACTACTATAAGGTGGCTCAGCGCCGAATTGGGGGAGGCAGGATCGGAGGAAAAGCGTGCGGGCTTCTGCTTGCAAGAAAACTGATCCAGGCGAGGATGCCTCAATACATGGATTATATGGAGCCGCACGATTCCTATTTTGTTGGCTCGGACGTATTCTATCATTTTCTGGAAGAAAATGACTGTATGGAGTTGAGAAGGCGCCATATGAAGGAAAAAGAGAAGTTCCAAGAGGCGGATGAACTGCAAAGCCGTATCCAGAACGGCAGCTTTTCCGAAGCCATACAGGAAGAACTTCTCAAAGTGGTCCGGCATTATGGAGATACGCCGATCATCGTCAGATCCAGCAGTTTCCTGGAAGATGGATTCGGCAACGCTTTTTCCGGCAAGTATGAATCCATCTTCTGCATCAATCAGGGAAACGAAGAAGAGAGGCTCTCTGATCTGATGAATGCCGTGCGAAGTGTCTATGCAAGTACTATGAATCCCTCGGCCATCGAGTATCGGAGGCGCTGGGGGCTTCTGGATGTAGACGAGCAAATGGCGCTGCTGATACAGAAGGTCGCGGGGCAGAGGTACGACAACTTCTATATGCCCGTGGCAGCGGGCATGGGATGCTCTTATAATCCTTATAAATGGATGGAAAACATGAATCCGGACGCGGGAATGATACGAATGGTCATGGGGCTTGGCACGCGCGCGGTGGAGCGTACGCCGGGAGACTATCCCAGACTCGTGGGCCTTGACCGGGCGCAGGCCAATCTCCGGACAACGGTGGCGGAACGGCACAAATATTCCCAGCGGAATGTAGACGTGATGGATTATGCATCCAATTCCCTGTGTACGAAACGATTGGAAGAAGTGATAGAGGAACTTCCCGGGTGGCAGAAGAAACTGGTGCTAAGCCATGACACGGAGGCAGAAGAATTGCTGGCCCAGAGAGGAAAGTATAAGCAGGTACTGTTTGCCGACTGCCAAGGGATGGTAAATAACGATCTCTTTATCCAGATGGTAAAGGATATTCTTGGCATGCTGCAGGAAGTATACGGAAGGCCGGTGGATGTAGAATTCGCGGTGAACAGCGCGGCAAAAGGAGAATGGAAGCTAAATCTTCTGCAGTGCAGGCCTCTTCAGGCCAGCGTATCAGAGAAAATCCACATTCCGGAAGAGAAAGTCAAGGAGTTTCTCTTCGATGTGCGCCGCACTTCCATGCGCCGCTCCAAGATGGAGAAACTGGATATCATCGTATGGGTGGATCCGAGGAAATATTACGAGTACCCTTATGCGAAGAAATTCCATGTGGCGCAGAAGATTGATGAGATCAATCGCCACTATGAAGATACGGATAAAAAAATGATGCTTCTGGTTCCGGGGCGGATCGGAACCTCTTCGCCGGAACTGGGGGTTCCGGTAGTATATGCCAACATCAGCGCGTTCTGCGCCATCTGCGAGGTAGCATACAGCGAAGTGGGGTACCATCCGGAACTGTCTTATGGAAGCCACATGTTCCAGGATCTTGTGGAGGCTGACGTATATTATGGGGCGATTAATGAAAATAGCAAGACCAGATGTTATCAGCCCCGGCTGCTGAAGCAGCATCCGGACATATTCCCGAAACTATTTCCGGGAAATGAGGAACTGGGCGAGATTATCAAGATTTTTGATGTGTCAGACTGCAATGCCCAGCTGCTGCTGGATTCCAAAAAGGGAAGGGCAGTGTGCTGGCTTGCCGCGCCTTTGATTCCCAGGTAAATAAAAACTGCCGTTAACAGGAGGCGGCGATTAAGATCCTCATAAAAGGGAGGATGCCGGGTGATTCTTACGAATCCCCGGCATGTATTATGAAAAAGTTTATTCAAAAATAGTATTTTACTATTGGTCAATGGTCTTATTTAATGTTCAGATGTCTTGTTCTTCATCTGATAAACTTAGTATAAAGCAGACCTATGAAGAAACGATGTTAAAGAAATGAAGGTTTTTTGAAAGATAAATGAACAAACTATGAACAATGCTTCTGACGAAGAAGGGTAATCAAAGAGAATACGATGATGATGCAAAACAGGATATTCACCGACATGCCCATCTTAAGCCCCAACAGGTCGTTTACAAATCCAATGAGCCATGGCCCGATCATTCCTCCCAGCCCTCCGCATGCAAAGAACATGCCAAGCATGGTTCCGGAACTCTTTGCGGGGATCCCGGAGACAGCCGCAGTGGCGGTAGGAAAGATGATAGAAAAGCAGAACCCCGTAAATGCCAGCACGATTGCTATGGAAGGCGGCCCAAATATCCCCAGTGAAATACAGAGGACTGCGAGTAAGGAGAAGATCAGCAGGCTTTTTAGATGGCCCGCCTTGTCTACGAAAAAACTGCCCAGCAGCCGTCCAATGGTCATGCCTGCAAAATGAATGGACAGATACAGGGAACTGGCAACTACGGAGACATGCCTTTCTTGCTGGAAAAATTCCACCATCCACGTTGCCATGCCAATCTCGGCGGCCACATATGCGAATATGACCACATACATTAATAGAACATCTTTCTGGGAAATAATTTGAATCAGATCTTTAAAATCAATCTTCTTCTCAGCCTCATCCGGGGCTGTATCCCTTGGATATCTCATGACAATAAAATAAACCGTGATTGGAACTATGACAAACAGACTATATCTGTAGATGGTTCGAAAAGAGAAGCCGATGTTCAAAAAATGCCCGGCTAAAATAGGCGTGATAATGGAGCCAATGCCATAGAAGGCGTTCAGAAGATTCATATAGCGCCCTTTATGCTGCTCATGGATTCCGGAGATGATATTGCTTCCGCTTAACTCAAGGGAGCCAAGTCCAAGCCCGATCAGGAATATGAAAGCCACAAACATGGCCAGATGGGAAGAAGAGGCATATCCGATCACGCCCAGGATCAGACAGAGCCCTGCCAACACAAGAGAGAATTTCTTGCCCAGCAAGTCTGCAAGCAGCCCCGCAAAAAAGGTTGCAAGAAAAAAGCCGGTATATTCGCTGAAAATAATCGTGCCGCCTTTTGAATAATTAAATCCCACATCTTTAAGAATGGCTGGAATCGTCGTCCCCTTCAGATTATCTATAAACCCAAATAAAAAATAACTCAAAAAACATCCGATCGTAATCACCCATACCTGCCGCTGGCTTAATTTCATTGCCTTATCCCCCTTATGCTTGCTATCTTGCTTTTCATTTATAAATATATTATCATGGAATGGTGACAAGTCGTGTCACTATTCGGGAAAGGAGTTAAAGATGTCAAAAACTGAGCGGCTCATAGCAATGATGATGACAATAAATTCCAAAAGACATTTTACGGTGGGAGAATTGGCGGAAGAATTTTCCGTGTCCAAAAGGACCATATTGAGGGATTTGCAGGCTCTGGAAGAGGTGGGCTTTCCATTATATTCAGAAGTGGGCGCCGCAGGCGGATACCATGTTCTTAAGGAACGCGTACTGCCGCCGATTGCCTTTTCAGAAAATGAGGCAATGGCCATCTTTTTTGCCTATCAATCCCTTCAGTATTATAAGGACATTCCTTTTAAGCAGGAGAGTCTTTCGGTGTTAAAAAAGTTTCTCAGCAATCTGCCGCCGGATATACAAAATAGTATTGCCAGGATGCAGGATAAAGTCCTATTCTGGATTCCTGACAGGCATTGCACTGCCCCGCTGCTTAGAGAGATATTTGACATTGTTACTGCCGGATACTGTGCCACGATCCGGTATACCTCGGAATATGCGATAAGCGTGCGGACCATCGTGCCAATTGGGCTGTATGCTATGAACGGACTGTGGTATTGCCCGGCTTACTGCCTGAAGGCAAAGGCGATACGCGAGTTCCGCGTGGATCGTATTGAAGAGATTGTAGAGGCAGGGGAATATGAAGAGGAATCGCTGGAAGGAAAAGAGATTCCATCCCTGAAGGAATACCTTGATCATAAAGAAAGCGGAGATGAGATCCATATTACCATCCGGCTTACAAAACTGGGAGTCAAGCGCTGCGAGGCTGATTTTTTGCTGGCGCGCGGACTCACAGTCCTGCCGGGCGGGGAAGGGATCATTGATATGGAGATCGCCAGGTCATCCCTGGAACTGGTGGCAGAATGCCTGGCAGCCCTGGGAGATAATGCCGCCGTTATTCAGTCGGATGAATTACTGGATCTGATGCGGCGAAAGGCCAGGGAACTGTATTACCATTATTGCCGGGAGCCTTAGCGCGAAGAAGCCCCATGCCACGATCAGGATACGATGGCATGGGGCTTCTTAAACCAGTCTATTTTCTATAAGCGAAAAGCGGTATTCCGTTCTTGGTAGGCAGTTCTACAAATCCTTGGGTCAGCGGCCGAACATAATCTATGAATTCATTGCTGATATCGGAGCCATCCGCAATGATCCACTCCAAAGGCACGGTCTTTTCCTGGTTGCAGATGATGTTGACATCGGCAGTGCCATACGACAGTTCATAAGGAACGCTTTTGTTACGGATGAAGTTGATCATCTTGCCGGTCTCTCCCGCAAGGGCGGACAGCACGGCGAATATGCCTGCATTCTCGGACTCGTCAAGATCGACTCTGGACAAGTGGGCGCAGGAGCAGCGCTGGCATACGTTTAGCTCGATGGAGCGTACTTTGACTCCAAGCCTTTCCTTGACAAGGTTTTCCAGATACTTGCCGGAGCCAGTCAGCATCTTGTGCCCGAAGGTATCGGTTCCTACTTCGCTGGAGTATTCGCAGATAAAAGTGCCATCCTTGTCATGGATCCCCTCTGAGATGCAGACTACCAGATTAGGCGTATGCTTCAGGGATTCTGTTACCTTGGCGATGAAGGCCTCCTGGTCAAAGGCAACCTCCGGCACATAGATGAGTACAGGGTTGTCCCCCTCGAATTTGCGGGCAAGAATACTGGCGGCAGTCAGCCATCCGGCATGGCGTCCCATAATCTCTACGATGGTGACAGACTGCTTATTGTCATAGACGGTGGCGTCAGCCGAGATCTCTCTTACGACGGTGGCAACGTATTTGGCGGCGCTTCCGTATCCCGGCGTATGATCCGTCTCTACCAGGTCATTGTCGATGGTCTTTGGCACGCCGATGAAGCGGATATCGCTGCCGATAGTCTGGGCGTAGCGGGACAGTTTGCTGACCGTATCCATGGAATCATTTCCCCCGATATAGAAGAAATAGCCGATGCCATGCTCCTTAAATTTCTGGAAAAGCTGTGGATACACTGCGTCCTCCAGACTCTCCGGCAGCTTGTACCGGCAGGAGCCAAGATATGCGCCTGGCGTGGTACGTACCATTTCCAGTTCATTTGTCTGGTCTAAAGCGCCGATGTCCATCATATGTCCCTGAAGGAATCCCTCGATTCCGTTGATCATTCCATATACGCGGCCGATACGGTCAGGATGCTTAAGTCCTTCTGCAACGACTCCGTACAGGCTTCCATTGATTACGGCGGTAGGCCCGCCCGATTGTCCGACGATAATATTTTTTGTCATATGAATTCCTCCTGTTCTTCCTATACCAAATACTATAGCGGATGTAAAGGGAATTTACAATCAATAAGGAGATATTTTACCAAGAAGCGGTTGGAAAATCTTATGAAATGATTTATACTAGATAGATAATTCATCGAAGAAAAGGAGAAGAATGATGAAGTATATTTCATTTGCAATCCCATGCTATAATTCCCAGGATTACATGGCCCATGCCATTGAAAGCATCCTGCCGGGCGGGGATGAGGTAGAGATTATTATCGTGAATGATGGTTCTAAAGATAAAACTTCGCAGATTGCCCATGAGTATATGGACAAGTATCCGGATATAATCAAAGTGATTGACAAAGAAAATGGAGGGCATGGCGACGCGGTCAACGCCGGACTTGCCAATGCAAGTGGAAAGTATTTTAAGGTTGTGGACAGTGATGACTGGGTGGATGAGGAGGCGCTGCATAAGATACTGATGCTGATGCGCCATCTGGAAGAGGACAATGAGCAGATTGACATGCTGATTTCCAACTATGTCTATGAAAAAGTAGGGGTCACCCATAAAAAATGCATACACTACCGGAACGTTCTTCCGCAGGACGAGGTGTTCCGCTGGGATGATATCGGACATTTCCGTTTAGATCAATATATTCTGATGCATTCTGTAATCTATCGGACGGACATGCTCAAGCTGAGCCAGATGAGACTGCCGAAGCATACCTTCTACGTGGATAATATCTATGTATACTATCCCCTGCCTCATGTACGCAAGATATATTATCTGGATGTAGATTTTTACAGGTACTTTATTGGAAGAGAGGATCAGTCCGTCAATGAGAAGGTAATGATTGCAAGAGTAGACCAGCAGATATTCGTAACCAAGACCATGATAGACATGTACCAGCTGAAAAAGGTGACCAGCAAGAAACTGAGACAGTATATGATAAATTACCTGGCAATCATGATGACGGTATCTTCGATTCTTTTGATCCGTTCAAAGGAGAAGGAGAATCTGGAGAAGAAAAAGGAATTGTGGCTGTATCTGAAGAAGCGGGATATGAAGACCTACATTAAGATCCGCTACGGAATCCTGGGTCAGACCATGAATATCCCGGGCAAGTCAGGCCGGAAGATCTCTTCGCTGGCTTATACGGTTGCAAGAAGAATAATCGGATTTAATTAAATATGTATAATCTGGCAGCCATGCTACATACTACTATTAATAATGAAAAGGAGTGTGTGACATGGCTATTGATTTTAAAGAAAGTAAGACAAGAGAGAATCTGATGAGAGCATTTGCCGGGGAGAGCCAGGCAAGAAACCGCTATACGATAGCAGCCGAGGTTGCAAGAGAGCAGGGGTTATTTGCCGTCAACCAGGTATTTCTCTTTACTGCAGACCAAGAGCGCGCTCATGCAAAGCGCTTCTATGATCTGCTTAAGAACCTATCGGGAACGACCATCCATATTGACGGAGGCTACCCGGTAGACCATTTTGACAGCGTGATCGAACTGTTAAAAGCCGCGGAGCATAACGAGATGGAAGAGTATGAGGATGTGTACCAGAACTTCGGAGATATAGCCAAAGAAGAAGGCTTCATAGAAGTGGCGTCCGCGTTCTACCAGATAGCAAGGGTAGAGCAGACGCATGCAAAGCGGTTTGGCAAGCTGGCCTGCATGCTGGAGAATAATCAGTATTTTGAAAGCAAAGAGGATAAGTACTGGATGTGCCTGAACTGCGGGCATATTCATAAGGGCAAGCTGGTTCCGGAAGTGTGTCCGGTATGCCGCCACGAACGTGGATACTTTATACCGGCAAGCATGGCTCCATATTTTGAATGCGAGTTTATCAAATAATATTGTAGGTAAGGAAGGGATTGCATGGCAAGTCAGAAGATTGAGGACCAGTTAAATCTGGCGATAGACGCCACGGAAGAAGAACGGGAGAAATCTCTGGATCTGGATGTAGGATATAATCCGATTGACAGGGAATGGGATCTGATCATCAAATACTCAGGAAGCCTGGAACGGGTGAGGACCCTGGCAAACCAGGTTGTGGAACTGCTGAACGAATATGCAATCATTACCATCCTGGAATCCAGGATTGACGAACTTGCGCAGCTGGTGGAAGTAGAATATATTGAGAAGCCCAAAAGGCTGTTCTTTCAAGTCGCAAACGGAAGACGGGTATCCTGTATCGATTCGGTGCAGGATACCCGCTTTGCGCTATATGGACAGGGCGTTCTTGTCGCAGTCATAGATTCCGGGATCGATTATGCCAGCCAGGATTTTCGGGAGGCAGATGGAACCACAAGAATACGGGCGCTGTGGGATCAGTCTCTCGCGCCGGGAGAGGGACGGACGCCGCCGGAAGGGTATGCCATTGGAGCAGAATACACGCAAGAGCAGATTAACGAAGCGCTTAGACAGCCGACTTTGCAGGAGCGAGGAAGGCTGGTTCCAAGCGTAGATACCTCTGGACATGGGACGGCGGTAGCGGGAATCGCGGCAGGAAATGGAAGGAATAGCGGCGGCCAGTATGCAGGTGTTGCCTCTGAAAGCCAGCTGCTGGTGGTGAAACTTGGGAATCCCAGGCAGGAGGGCTTTCCCCGGACCACGGAACTGATGCAGGGAATTGATTATGTCATCCGAAAATCTCTGGAATTTCAGATGCCGGTAGCGATTAACATCAGTTTTGGAAATACATACGGCCCCCATGACGGGACATCGCTTTTAGAACGGTTTATTGACGACATCTCCAATATCTGGAAGAACAGCATCTGTATCGGGACAGGGAATGAGGCGGCGAGCGCGGGCCATACTTCCGGCGTGCTCCGGGAAGACGAGGAGACGATTATCCAGCTGGCGGTGCAAAGTAGCCAGCCAGCGCTGAATATACAGATATGGAAAGAATACACGGACGTGGTGGACATCTCCATCGTCAACCCTTCCGGAGTGGCGGTAGGGCCATTTAAGGAAATATTGGGCCCTCAAAGATATACGGCAGGCCAGACGGAGATCCTGCTCTATTATGGGGAGCCCAGCCCTTATAGCACGTCCCAGGAAATCTATATTGATATGATTCCAAGAGACGGGTATATCTCAGGGGGCATCTGGCAGATCGTACTGTCTCCAAGGCGTATCGTATCCGGAGAATTTGAAATGTGGCTTCCGAGTGAATCCGTGCTTAACCAGGGAACCGGCTTTTTATTTCCGACGGACAGCACGACGCTTACAATCCCATCTACTGCCAGCAGGGCAATTTCCGTAGGCGCCTACAATGCGCTGACATTTTCCTATGCGGATTTTTCCGGAAGAGGATATACCCGGGAACAGCAGTTGGTGAAGCCGGATATCGTTGCGCCGGGAGTAAGCGTTACCTCTGTCATGGTCGGAGGAGGCTATGGACAGTTTACCGGAACCTCCTTTGCGACGCCATTTGTGACGGGCGGCGCGGCGCTTCTGATGGAGTGGGGAATTATAAGGGGGAATGATAATTACCTGTATGGAGAAAAGGTAAAGGCCTATTTAAGGCGCGGCGCGAGGCCATTGCCGGGATTCACCCAGTATCCCAATCCTCAGGTGGGATATGGGGCGCTCTGCGTTAGAGATAGCCTGCCAATTTAAAGAGTTGTTTTCAGCATGACAAAAGATGCGCAATTCATGAGGAAAAAGCGCAAAAATAGTGATTTTTTAATAGTTTGATGGTAATATATAGGCTAAGAGGAAATTTATAAATAAACTCCTTCGGAGCGTAATATGAAAAAAAAGATGAAATTTCTCCTTCCAATAGTCCTGATTATCATACTTGTTATGAGTCTTTTCTCAGCCCGGTCAATCACCCGCATCCGTAATTATGGAAAATTAATTAATTATGTAGGAATTGTACGCGGGGCTACTCAGCGAGTCATAAAACTGGAAACTAACGATAAGCCGGATGACGAATTGATAGCATACGTGGATGGCATCATGGAGGAATTGCTGACAGGCGAAGGCCAGTATGGACTTAAGAGAACCAGTTATGCAGACTTTAACAACGAGCTGGAATTATTAAATGAAAATTGGAGCCAGATTAAAAAAGAGATCTATGATGTAAGGCAAGGGGCGGATAAAGAAAGGCTTTTAAAGCAAAGCGAAGAATTGTTTGACGTGGCAAATGATACGGTATTCTCTATCCAGGAATATTCCGGACAGCGTTCGACAGCGCTTGTCAGACAGATGGTTATAACTGGAGTATTCTGCCTGATTGTCAGCATATTCGCCATAGGCTATTATGTGAGAAAGTATTTCCGGCTTCGGGAAAAGACGGCGGAACTGGCTGATCAGGCCGGGCGGGATGAACTGACCGGCGCATATGCTATCGAGCGCTTTTATGCAGAAGGTCAGGAGATCATTGATCAGAATCAGGGAGCAAAGCTAGCGGTAGTATATATCGATTTTGAGAACTTCAAATATATCAATGATGTATTCGGCTATGAGTATGGGGACAGGGTTCTGAAAGAATATGCCAGGACCCTGACAGATTCCCTGAAGGAGAATGAACTTCTCTCCCGCTCTATGGCTGACCAGTTTCTGGTCCTGCGGTGCTATGAAGACAAGCAGGACCTGCTGAATATGCAGAGGAAGATCGACCGGGATTTCATGAAGCGCGAAGTCCTTCCTGACAAGCATGTGATGGCGATCGCATGTGGAATCTGCTGTATTGAAGATACCATTGAAAAACTGGATATAAGGGGATTTGTCAATCGGGCGAATTATGCCCAGAAGACCATCAAGAACGCGCCAGGCAGCAACTATGCGTTCTATAATGAAAGCATTCGCGAGCAGATGTTCCGGGAAATCCATATTGCGGACCGTATGGGAAGCGCGCTTGCGGCGGGCGAATTCATCGTTTATTTCCAGCCGAAGGTGTCACCCTATACAGGAGAGATCGAGGCCGCGGAGGCCCTGGTACGCTGGAAGACTTCGGAAGGCAAGATGATAATGCCGGGAGAGTTCATTCCTGTATTCGAAAAGGAGCATCTGATCGGACGTCTGGATCAGTATGTTTTTGAAGAGGTGTGCAGATTCATGCAGGATAGATATCGGGAGGGAGCCAGGGTAGTTCCGGTATCCGTTAATGTATCAAAGATCCGATTCTATACGGCGGATTTTGTCAAGAATTATGCCGCGATTAAAGAGCGGTACCAGATACCCGATGGCATGCTGGAGATCGAGTTTACAGAAACGGTGGCCTGCGAGAGCCAGGACTATATGCTTGAGATTATAAAGGAATTGCATGACAATGGCTTTCAGTGCAGCATGGATGATTTTGGCACCGGGTATTCTTCGCTTGGGATGTTGAAGGATTTGGAAATAGACGTGTTAAAATTAGATGCCCTGTTCTTCCGGGGCAACCCGGACAGCAAAAAGGAGCAGCTGATCGTAAAAGGCATTCTCGGAATAATCAAGGAATTGGATATTAAGTCTGTAGCCGAGGGCATTGAGACGAAGAAACAGTTGGAATTCTTAAAGGAGTGCGGATGCGACTTGATACAAGGATACTATTATTATAAGCCCATGCCTGGCGAGGAATTCAGGAAACTATTGATTGGCCGGCAAGACGTCTCCCTTGCGTCTGGAAACGAAGGAGGAAACAGATGAAACTAAGCACGCTATGCTACATCGAGCAGGACGGGCGTTATCTGATGCTGCACCGAACCGTAAAGAAAAACGATGTAAATAAAGATAAGTGGATTGGCGTAGGGGGCCACTTCGAACAGGATGAAAGCCCGGAAGAGTGCCTGCTAAGAGAAGTATGGGAAGAGACCGGATACACGCTTACGTCTTACCGTTACAGAGGACTTGTAACTTTCGTATCCGGCAATGGGGTTACCGAATACATGTCCCTGTTTACCGCGGACGGCTTTGTAGGCGAGCCGATTCCATGTGATGAGGGGGAATTGGAATGGGTGGACATTGAAGATGTATGGAACTTAAACATCTGGGAAGGGGATAAGATCTTCTTCCGGCTGATGGATGAAGAAGAGGAGTTCTTTTCCCTGAAACTGGTTTATGACGGACATGACAAGCTGGTATCTGCCGCGTTGAACGGAAAGCCAATGGAATTATTCGATATACTTAACCCGGACGGCTCTAAGACCGGAATCGTGAGAGAGCGGGGCGTTGCCCACCGGGAAGGAAGCCTTCATGCCACCGCGCATATCTGGGTGGTAAGAAAGAACCACAAGAGCGGGTATGACGTGCTGCTTCAAAAGAGAAGCGCTTGCAAGGATTCCAATCCAGGATGTTATGACATCTCGTCCGCAGGCCATGTGGCTTCGGGGGATACAGTGATAGAATCGGCAGTCAGGGAGATAAAAGAGGAACTAGGCATCACGGCGTCAGAAGAAGAACTGCATTATGTAGGCGTACATCATGGAGCCTTTGAGGATGTATTTTACGGCAGGATGTTCCGGGACAACGAGCTTAGTTCGGTCTATGTGTATACGGAGCCCGTAGAGATAGAGGAACTGACCTTGCAGGAGTCGGAAGTAGAAGAAGTCATCTGGATGGATTACGAGGAATGCATGCAAGAGGTTCAGGAGGGGACTCTTGCGAATTGCATATATGAAGAGGAATTCAGAATGGTAGGAGAGTATTTGAAAGAGTATTCTAAAGAGTAGGAAACGTGCCGGAAGCATGGTATCAGACATGCTTCCGGCACGCTTTTTATGCGAATTATGGACTCCTGGCATTTCTACTCGATCCAGCAGATATCCGGCCCCACCTCTCTTTGAAACACCCGCCCCAGATTATCAGAGTCCTTGGCCTGGTGATATTTGAACACCATCTGCCCGGCATCGGTCCGTCCCAGAATCTCAATCTTGCCGTCCGGATTAGACAGAACATAGCGGAAGCATTTCCCATTGCCATTCTGCATGGCCTTCGCCTGCTCTATGATATCATAGCCAGCCTGTAAGGGAACCTGGAATTGGTTCATCACACCGGTCACCGGCCTGCATTGGAAGATGTAGTAAGGGATGATCCCAAGTTCTGTGAAGCGCCGGAAAAGCAGGGCAAGTGTTTCGGGACAGTCATTGACTCCTTTTAAAAGAACCGTCTGGTTTTTGACGATCAGGCCGAGGCCTTGCAGGCATCTTACGGCACTTATAGAATCTTCTGTTAATTCTCTGGGGTGATTGAACTGTGTCACGATATAGATCTGTTTCTTACGCCCATATTCCTGAAGAATGTCCTGCAATCTGGAATCTTCCAGTATACGCTGGGGGAAGACGACAGGGGTCTTGGTTCCGAACCGGATATAATCAAGATGACCGATAGCGGTAAGCGAATCCAGGTATTCCCTGATGACGTCCGTATTCAACAGGAAGGAGTCTCCTCCTGAGATGAGAACATTGGTAATTTCCTTATGTTCCCGTATATAGGACATGGCTTCCCTAATATCTGCCACGACCTCTTGCGTGCCGCTTCCCACCATACGCTTGCGAAAGCAGTATCTGCAGTACATGGCGCAGCGGTTCGTGGAAAGCAGCAGTACCGTTTGCGGATACTTATGCTGAAGTCCCTGCAGTTTTGTATTGGAACTTTCGCCGCTGGTGTCGAATGTGCCGGCAAGATCCATTTCCAGGAAGGAGGGAATGCACATCTTCCGGATAGGGTCATCGGCATCATCTGGATTGACAAGAGACAGATAGTAACGTGGAATGGACATGGGATATTTGTTCAGCACTTTTGACGCAATATCTCCATATTCTTTGATCTGTGGGATCGATGCTGATAATTCATCCAGAGTAGTGACATTGTCTGCCAGTATTTTTTCCCATCTCATATTGCACCTCCTTAATACGGATACTCGGGGTTGCTGTTGTCTAAGTATAGCATAAAATGGAGGCGAATTTTAAGAAATATTTTATGAACTAATATTAAAATTCTGTGTATACAGATGCAGGATAACAGTTCGGTGGTCTGGTGGCTGGAGTTTACTATTCTTTAAAATCGAAGATGAGCACATTTTCTTCCGGGTCATAATATTCATTTGGCTCTTGGCTTTCTTCAGCGGCCACTTTCTTTTCGACTGACAGAGGAGCATCCTTGATGTCCTGGCCTTCTTTCCAGATGAGTTTCCGCTCGCCTTTTTTACCTTCATAATAGATGGAAGTGCTGTAATGGATTACGGTTTGGTTCTCTTCATCTATGGAGGCGGCAGAGTCCACTTCTTCCTTAAGCGGCAGTACATAAGACGTTTCCGTGAAAGAAGCGGTATTGGACCAGAATTCTTCCCATCTGGAGCGCCGCAGCGAAAGAATGGACTTGCCATCATCATAAGTCTGGTCGTACTTTTGTGTCGGCACGTCTATCCAGTAGGATGAGATGCTAAAAGGCTTCTCGCTCTTAAGCGTACAGAAGATGCGCCCGTCTTTCAGCCGGTATAACTGGGTTGGCTCAATATAATCGGAAGCAATACGCTTGTCAAATAAAGGCAGTTTTTGGATGCCTTCGCCGATTGGAGTGTTATCCCAGATCGCGCAGAATGCCAGAACTGCCAGCAGAAGAATTCCACAGGCCAGCAGTTTCTGTCGGGCGATCTTGTGCTGGATCCGCTGGATGAATCGGATCTCGTCTATGGCCGTGTCCTCAGAAGAAGGCTCCATAGGCGGCAGTTCCCCGTGGAGGGACTCCAGATATTCCCGGCAGTCTTCGCATTCTATAAGATGTTCTTCAATCAGGTCTTTGCTTTTTTCGCTGCAGATATTATCTTCATATAACGGCAGCAGATCTTTAATTATATCGCAGTCTGTCTTGCTCATATCATTACCTCCTTGATTTTCAGCCTGGCACGGTGATAAGTAACTCTGGCCCAGGTCTCCTGCTTGCCGAAGATTTCCCCGATCTCCCGGAAGCTTAAGTCTCCCAGAACACGAAGGATGAATACCTCTTTATAAGGTTCCTCCAGGCAGTGCAGAATCTTATAAATCGATAGGGCTTCGTCTTTGCGGATGCACATGCTTTCAATATCCGAGTCATCGGGAAACTGTTCAAGACCATCCGTATGGACTGCTTTTTTCTTGCGCGTATAGGAGATGTATAGATTCTTGGCAATCTGGCACAGCCAGGACTTGACGGAACAGTTTCCCTGGAAATGCTTGATTTCCTTTAGCGCCTTGAAGAACGTATCCTGGGTAATCTCTTCCGCGATATGCGGATCCTTGCTCATAGCCAGCACGAACAGATATACATCCTTGAAAAAGCGCTTATATATTTCATCAAATTCCAGTTCCATTCCGTCACCTCCCCTCGCTTGTCCATTAGACGCATGACTGCTTGATTCGTTACAACCAATATAACATTTTTTTCTGTTTTAGTGGATTATAAATAAAATTTACAAAATGTGACTGAATCACAGATTTTCTTTTTAAATAGGGTATAATAGAATCATCAAAGCAAACAAATACTCGAAAGAGTACATTGAAAGAAAGGATGATAGATATGGCAGCAGCTCATTTGACAAAGGAAACATTTAACGAGGAAGTATTACAGGCGAAGGAACCGGTGCTGGTTGATTTCTGGGCTACCTGGTGCGGACCATGCCAGATGGTATTGCCAATTATAGAAGAGTTGGCAGGAGAGGTCAAAGACGCGAAGATCTGCAAGGTGAACGTGGATGAGCAGCCGGAACTGGCCAAAGAGTACAGGGTAATGTCGATACCGACTCTTATGGTATTTAAAGACGGCAAGCCGGTGAAAAGGGAAGTAGGGGCAAAGTCCAAAGCAGAGATATTAGAGATGTTAAAATAAAGAGTTCGGATATAAAATTGGCAGATTGTTTAAAATGGACATAATACAGGCAGCGGCAGGAAATCCTTCTATGGGAGCCTGTACCGCTGCCTGCCTGTCGTTGTATTAGGCCTGTCATCTAAACCATCATGCTATGTGGGCACAGATGGCGTCCCGAAGAAACTTGGCGCATCCCGGGAGTTCTTTGTCATAATAGGATTGAAACCGTTCATCCGCCACGTACATTTCCGCCAGCCCCAGATGAGCCTTGGGGTCATAGGATGGCCATGTGTAAGCCAGCCACTCTTTGTGCATCATGGCAATATCCCTGCCGACGGCATCTGATGCAGACGCGCCGGAAGTTACGGCGTCTTTCAGCGCCTCGAGAATCTTTCCTTCTAATTCTTTCATGGCATAATACTCCTTTGCTGTGAGATTCAGCATGTTCTGATTGCTGTTTTCAATCGTTTTGTCACCATACTTTTCACGGAGTTCCTTTCCATATTTCTCTTCGTTTTCTTCGATTAATTCCCTTTTCAGCGCGGCAAATTTTTCCTGGTCTGTCATGCGTATCTTCCCTTCTTCCATTTGAATCGTCTTTTTCACAGTTTCAATCAGAAGCCTTAGATTCTGCTCCTCCTTGTATAAATGGTCGAGATGCGCCCGTAGCGCTTCCAGCGGGTTGAAGGCAGGATCCTTGATTATTCCTTCAATCGTGGAAAGTTCCAGTCCCATTCGTCTGTAGAACAATATCTGCCAAAGTACGTCTACCTCTTCCTTGCCATATATGCGGTAGCCCGAATCCGGAGCGCGTCTGGGTACAAGGAGCCCGATCTGGTCATAGTAGCGCAGCGTGCGGGGGCTGATGCCGGCAATGTCAGCCAGCTGGGTAACCGTATAGCCATGTTTCATAAGACTTCCTCCTTTGGTCAGTTCCTGACAAAGCCAGTGTAACTGTTTACGCGGCGTTAAGGTCAAGGGTTCAGGCCAGATTTTTTAATTTATTTTTATCAAGGATTTTTACGGTTCCTCTGGAAAGTTCTACATAACCTTCGCTTGAGAAGTATTTGAGCATTCTGGTGACAACCTCACGGGCGCTTCCCATCAGACGGGCAATCTGCTCATGAGTCATCTTGATCTCTTGTGAATGCAGGGCCGCGGCCTCATCCAGCAGGAAGATGGCCAGGCGCCTGTCAAAACTCATAAAGAGAATCTGCTGCATGGCCCACATTACATCGGAGAACCGCTCGGTTGCCATCTTATACGCAAAGCATTCGGCATAAATATTCTGATTCATGACGGATGAGATGGAGGCGGAGCTAACCTGGATGACTTCGCTTGCCTCCACGGCATCGATGTATACATCAAACGTGATGGACTTTAAGACGCAGGAGGCGGACAAGACGCATACTTCTCCGCTGTAGATACGGTACAGGGTAATCTCGCGTCCTTCCTCCGAAAGCATATAGACCCGAAGAGAGCCGGATTTGACCAGCAGCATGCCGACGCACTGTGAATTGTCACTGTGCACGTTGCTGTTTTTAGCGTATTTCATGAGGGAAGAGCCGGACTTAAGCAGTTCCTTCTGGTTGCCGTTAAGTTGATCCCAGAAAGGGAGGGATTCTTGCAATATAGTGGTATCTGTCTCTGTGAGCATGGAACATCCTTCTTTCTACGTATGATTGATTTTATCCTAAGTATAGCATAAGAAGGAAGCGCTGCAAGAATAAAATGATATCTTGCTATTTTATGGCTCTAGGGTTATAGGATAAGCGAATGGTTCCCAATCGAGTTCCTGTGAGTTCTTGTACTCTTCTTTGACTTTCTGCTCAATCTCTCTGGGAGCAGGATCGACCTTCTGGCCTTCTTCCCAGATCATAAGCCGGTCATCGTCAGATTTGCCTCTATAATAGATGGAGGCGCAGGAGTGGGTATACTGGGCGGCATAAGAAGAAGGGCTTTTCTCTTCCTTCGGAAAGATGAAGCTGATTTCATCCTGGTAAAAATAGAGGCTGCCAAGGTGTTCAAATGGCTGCGGATAGCCAAAATGAAGTTCATACCATCCCTTGTCATAATCTACATTCTCTTTTCCGGAAGGTACCTGAAGCATATCGTACCGGACATCTGTAAATTTCTCTTTGGTTTTCAGCGTACAATAGAGATCCCCATTCTTAAGTTCATAAAGTTCTGTAACCTGGACATCATCGGCAGGAACGGAATAAATCCAGGGCGCCAGGCACTGGGACCATACATAGTCCGCTGCAAACAGCAGCAGCAGGACCAGGCCAAGGATCATCAGATGCCGGGAGGTAAGCTTGCGTTTCAGGGTCTTGATGGAACGCACAGCCCGCTCATTGGCTGATTTGAGAGAATCTTCATCTTCTATCTTGATATCAGGAAGCGGAGCTTTCGTTTTTTCATAGAGGATACGGCAATCCTCGCATTCCTGGATGTGCTCTTCTACCAGCTTCCTGCTTTCAGCGCTTATTACATCGTCCTCATACAAAACCATGAGATCTTGGATGACGGCGCAAGGTATTTTGCTCATTTACTGCACCTCCTTGATAAGTTCTTGGATTTTCAACTTTGCTCTGTGATAGGTCACGCGCGCCCATCCTTCCTTGTGTCCGAAGATTTCTCCAATCTCCTTGAAGGACAAGGCGCCCAGGGTGCGGAGGGTGAATACTTCTTTATAAGGATCTTCCAGGCAGTGGAGGACCTTATAGATCGAAAGGCTTTCGTCCCGGCGGATGCAGATGGCCTCGGTATTTTCCTGGGAAGGCGTGTCAGCGCAAGGTTCCGGGATTGCCTCGGCGTGGGCAAGGTGCTTCTGCTTTTTCAGATGCGACAGGTAGGTATTCTTGCCGATCTGGCACAGCCAAGTCTTGATCGAGCAGTCGCCTTTGAATTTATTGATGTTCTTCAAAGCCTTGAAGAAAGTCTCCTGGGTAATCTCCTCTGCGATATCCGGATTCTTGCTGAGTGCCAGGATGAAGAGATAGACATCATTAAAATATAAGCTGTATATTTCCTCGAATTCCACTGCACCTCACCTCCTTCTATGGATTGGACTCCCCACGGAATATTTCGTTACAGAAATAATAAGATCATTATAACAAAAATTTTTCTGGATTAATACGGACAGATACATTACAATATTACCATCCATAATATACCAGACAGAAGGAGTATTCGTATGAAGTATGAAAAGTTATCAAAACGGGCACTGGGATGCATGTATGTGGCAACGGCGCTTGCGAGCGTGATCGCGCTTGCGGTGATCGGCGCGGTCAATTGGCTGTGGATATTTCCAAAGGATATGGATATGCTGAAGGCAGTGTCCCTGGCGCTTGTGATCCTGACCTTATTCGATGCGCTGGCGAGCCCCTATTTCCGATATCACAGATACCGGTACAGTATTAATGAAGAGTGCATTGACATCAAGGAAGGATACCTGTTTGTAAAGCGTAATATAGTTCCTATAGAAAGACTCCACAAGCTGCAGACCTTGAAGGGGCCGATAGACCAGATGTTCAAAGTGGCAAAGGTGGTGGTGACCACCGCAGGCGGCGATGTCACGATCCGGTTTCTGGAGGAAGAGAAGGCAGAACAGATAGCGGAGAATCTAAGGGGCAGAATCAACGAGATCGTTGTCAGCCAGAGGGAAGAGGATGGGGAAGAAGATGGAGAATAACATAAGATTCCGAAATCATATTTCTATTGTGGCAGAACGCCTGGGACGGGTTCTTCTATTAGTTTTTGTCGCCGCGATCAGCGGCCTGGCGCAGAATGTAAAGGCTCTGGCCAATAGTTCGGGAATGGATGCAAAAGATGCGAAAGTTATCTTGCTTGCCTGCGGCGCGGTCCTCCTGCTGCTGGCAATTGGGGCGGCATGGCAGTTGATTGTCTGGTCGAAAACTTATATTTCCATCTATGACAATACCATCGTGATCGAGAGAAATACGCTGAACCGGAAGAAGGATACGATAGGGATCAAGAATATATCCAATGTGAATATGGAACGGAACCTATTCGAGATGCTGGCGGGGACCAGCAAGATAAAGCTGGATACAAACAGCATGTCAACAGCCAACAAGACGGATGTTACGATCGTCCTTAAGAAAAAGGATGCCCAGTCGCTGCGCCAATATCTTATGGATCTGATGGAAGCGTCCGGGGAGGAAAGCATAAAGGAAAGGAAGGCGGATGCAGAGCAGATGCAGTACGATGTGGAGGCGTCTCTTGGAGATATGATCGTCCATGGACTCTTTTCCATCAACCTGTTCTCTCTGCTGGTTCTTCTGGGATGTGCCGTCGGCATGGCGGAAGTAGTATCAGATACGCTGGGCCAGGGATTCGCCGGAAAAAGCATTATGGGAATCCTGGCGAGCATTCTGGTGATGGCCACCGTATTTATGTCAGCATTGTGGGATATTATCAAAGGATTTGTCAAATACTATAATTTCAAAGTAAAGAGAATAGAAGACCGGCTGTATATCCGTTACGGATTCTTGAAAAAGGTAAGTTATACCATACCAGTGGACAAGATCAATGCATTGAAGCTGACCCAGTCGCTTCTTGGACGGATGTCACACCGATATATGGCAGAGATCGTGAACGTCGGGATGGGAGATGACGAAGCGGAGAAGCAGTCCTTCCTGCTGCTCTACAGTAAGAAAGAAGTGCTGGATGCTAAACTGCATAGTCTTCTGCCGGAATTTGAAGAGGCAGTCAGAACGCCCGTATCCAGACAGCCAAAGGGGACCCTGGCAGCCTGGATGATGCCTCTGCTGGCTTACTGCGCGGCTGTGGCAGGCGTAGCGGGGACCTTAGCAGAGTTGCTGCCCCGCTACAGAGGATGGATAGGGGCAGGAATGGCAGGGCTCATCGCCTTAGCGATCTTCTTGATGGCGCTTCGGTATGCTACCGCAGGCTTTGCCGTGGGCAAGGAATGCGTAATCCTGGCAAACGGCTATTTCCGCCGCTGCCTATCCTATGTGTCTTATGAGAAGATTCAGCATGTCCAGCTGGAGCAGAATTTTATCGCGAAACGCATGGGAATCCAGAAAGGCAGTCTGTATCTTCTGGCCAGCGCAGATAGCCGGGTGCAGGGAATTCCATATTTTCCGAAAAAAGAAGTAGACATAATCAAGTCAAATATGATATCATAGTATGGAAACTGTGTGAGTACTCTTTACTTGGGTTCAGGTAAAGAGTATTTTTTTTGAGATTTGAAAGGAATATGTAATTAATGGAAGAAGCAAGATTTGAAGATCTGGGATTATGCCCGGAGATTATGAAAGCAGTAAAGAACATGGGATTTGAAGAGGCGTCACCAATCCAGGCGAAGGCGATTCCGGCTATGATGGAGGGAAAAGACATCATCGGCCAGGCCCAGACCGGAACAGGAAAGACGGCAGCATTTGGAATTCCCCTGCTGGAAAAGATAGATCCCAAGAATAAGAAACTACAGGCCATCGTTCTGTGCCCTACCAGGGAACTGGCTATCCAGGTGGCGGAAGAAATCCGGAATCTGGCCAAATATATGCATGCGATCAAGGTGCTGCCGATCTATGGAGGACAGGAGATTGTTAAGCAGATCCGTTCATTAAAAAGCGGTACGCAGCTGATTATTGGAACACCCGGACGCGTGATGGATCATATGAGAAGAAAGACGGTAAAGATGGAGAACATCCATACCGTAGTCCTGGATGAGGCAGATGAGATGCTGAACATGGGATTCAGGGAAGATATTGAGACGATTCTGGAAGGCGTGCCCGAAGAGCGTCAGACCGTTCTTTTCTCTGCGACCATGCCAAAGCCGATTCTGGATATCACTAAGAGATTCCAGAAGAACGCTGAATTGATCAAGGTTACCAAAAAAGAACTGACAGTTCCAAATATTGAACAGTTCTACTACGAAGTAAAGCCGAAGAATAAAGAGGAAGTGCTCTCCAGGCTTCTCGACATTTACAATCCGAAACTTTCCGTTATCTTCTGTAATACGAAGAAACAGGTTGACCTGCTGGTAAATGGGCTTCTGGGAAGAGGCTATTTTGCGGCCGGACTTCACGGAGATATGAAGCAGGCGCAGAGAGACCGCGTCATGGAAGGGTTCCGGAAAGGAAAGACAGAGATCCTGGTGGCTACAGATGTGGCAGCCAGGGGCATTGACGTTGAAGAAGTAGAGGCAGTATTCAATTATGATCTTCCGCAGGATGATGAGTATTACGTGCATAGAATCGGAAGGACAGGGCGTGCAGGACGTGTCGGCCGTTCCTTCTCATTCGTGACCGGCAAGGAAGTATACAAGCTTAAGGAAATCCAGAGATATTGCAAGACTAAGATATATGCACAGAAAGTGCCGTCTCTTGACGATGTTGCCAATACGAAGATGGATAAGCTGATGGAAACCATCAACCGGATTATCGAGGAAGAGGACCTTACCACATATTTCCAGATGATTCAGGCGGAAGTAAACGATTCAGACTATACCAGCATGGATATTGCAGCCGCGCTTTTGAAACTGTGTTCAGGAACCAAGGAAGAAGACAGTGCAGATATGTTCGAGGATACAGGAGCAGAGGAGCCAGGAATGGTACGACTGTTCATCAATATTGGCAAAAAGCATAAAGCGAAGCCGGGCGATATTCTGGGCGCGCTGGCAGGAGAGAGCGGATTGCCGGGCAAGGTAGTGGGGACTATCGATATGTATGATAAGTATACCTTCGTAGAAGTGCCAAGAGAATACGCCAGGGATATCCTGAATGCGATGGATCATGCCAAGATCAAAGGAAAGTCCGTAGCAGTGGAGCCTGCCAACCAGAAATAGTGCTTGCAATCAAAAGATGTATCAGAGTATACTAAAAGTGCAATAATAAGGATGAATCTAAGAGGGGCTTTTACCCGAAAAAGGGGAGAATACGTATGATTGAAACCGGAGTAATACATGGGAGATTCCAGGTACTCCACCTGAAGCATATGGAGTATATCCTGGCAGCCAAGATGCGCTGCAGGAAATTATACATTGGCATTACGAACCCAGACAGCATGCATACCAGAGATTCGGTCAATGATATCAACCGTTCGGCCAAATCGGCCAACCCGCTTACCTATTTTGAACGCTATGAGATGATACGGGGAGCCATGCAGGAGTTCCGGGTTCCGGAATCCGAGTATGACGTGATTCCGTTTCCGATCAGCTGTCCCGAGTATATTCTCCAGTATGCGCCCAAAGAGGCCGTATACTATATGGGACTGTGTGACGAATGGGATGAGGAGAAATACAAGATTTTAAGAAGCCTTGGACTGGACGTGGAGGTTCTGTGGAGAAAGACGCCGGAAGAAAAAGGCGTGACCGCCTCCTGGATCAGAAGCTGCATCGCCACTGACCAGGAATGGGCTCATCTGGTACCCAAAAGCGTATATCGTTATCTGACGGAAAACCATCTGGATGAGCGAATCAAGCGATTGGAAAAAATGCGGATGGACGAAAAGGATATTAACCTGATGTGAATAGATAAGGACGCATAACACGAAATTAAAGTGTTATGCGTCCTTATCTTTATTCCTTGGCGTATGCCTATTCCACAAACTTAACTGCCGTGCCGTATGCCATAACCTCTGCCGCGCCCTGCATGACAGCGCTGGAAGCATAGCGGATGTTGACCACCGCGTCCGCGCCCATGGCTTCCGCGTCCGCGCACATGCGCTTGGTAGCAATGGCCCTTGCCTCATTCATCATCTCTGTATAGGATGTAAGCTCGCCGCCTACCAGAGTCTTGAAACTGTTCATGATATCCTTTCCAAAATGAACAGACTGGATCATGGTTCCTCTTACGAGGCCGATCATTTCAAAATTCTTACCTGAGATATAATCCGTATTTACTAAGATCATTGTATAGTCCTCCTTTGGATAATGCATAATTGTATTATTTGATTAATACAATTATACTTCTTCACTCGTCAGATTGCAAGAAGATTTTATGATTTATTATAAGTTTAATACATCCTTAATCGTGTAGAAGCCCGGCTCCTTGTCTGCCAGGAATGCGGCACAGTCGCATGCGCCTCTTGCAAAGCATTCCCAGTTGTAAGAGTGGTGGGTAATTTCAAGGCGTTCGCCCATGCCGCCGAAGAATACGGTGTGGCTGCTTGGGATATTCCCTGCACGCAGGGAGTGATAGCCAATCGTGCCAGGTTCTCTGGGCGATACGCCCTCCCGTCCGTATACGGCGACATCTTTTAATTCCTTGCCAAGAGCGTGGGCCATGATTTCTCCCATTTCCCTGGAAGTGCCGCTGGGAGCATCCTTTTTCCACTGGTCATGCATTTCCAGAATCTCGATATCAATCTCGTCTTTTAGGGTCGTGGCTACCAGTTCCAGCAATTTATTCATAATATTGACTAATTTGGAAGTATTGGCGGCATACAGCATAGGGATCACTTTGGAGGCATCCATAAAGCGCTGCATTTCGTCTTCGGTAAATCCGGTGGTACCGCATACAAGTGCCTTTTTGTGGGAGATAGCAAGAGACAGCACGTCCATAGCCATCTCCTTCGTGGAGAAATCTATAATGACATCACAGCCGTCAATAACGCTTTCCAAGTCATCGGTAACAGGGACGCCCAGCTCGCGGCCGACCATGGCGACTGTTCCCAGGTCTTTTCCTATGTATTCGCGATCCTTTGGCCCGATACCGGCTACCAGTTCCATGTCATCCCTGGCCGCCGCCACCTGCGTGATTAATTTCCCCATTTTTCCCCGTGGTCCTACAACGATTACTTTCATAATATAAGCTCCTTTCACATACAATGAAATACCTGATATAAACTATGATTATTGTACCATAGAAATGGGAATTATAAAAAGGATTCATAAAAAAGAAAAATAATACTTGCAATCTTCGACGCGATTCGATAGAATATCTCTAGCGGGGTATGGCTCAGTTTGGTCAGAGCGCACGGCTGGGGGCCGTGAGGTCGCAGGTTCGAATCCTGTTACCCCGACTATTTAATAATCGTTGAAAATGCGCTATCCTTTGTAAATAGAGGGCTAGCGCATTTTAATATTTTGGAATCAATCTATCATGTTGCAAAAAAAACACAAAAATATATGAAAATGCAACACGAAATGCAACACGAAATCGCATGTTAAAATCACTCAAGTTTATCACCTTATACCCCTCATGGGTATAACCTTTTCTCCTAATTTTCTTCTTCTCTCGAAAAAGTCATCTATGATTTCATCCGACTTCTCCCTTACCTCATCGAAAGTATGGGTGTATGTCTGCTTCATAACCTTGTCAGACTTCCATCCTCCACGTTCCATAGCATACTTATCCGGTATGTGAAGTGATGCCATTACGGATGCATTAACATGACGGAGTTCGTGAAATGTCATGTGTGGCAATCCATTCCGCTTAAGCAGCCTTGTCCAGCGTTTTGATAGTATTGATGCTGAGAATGGTATAAGATACTCCTGATCCTCTGGCAGCATATCAATTAATTCCTTGATATATGGCGGAATTCTATGCTTGCGCTTTCGCGTGTCAACCTTCGCTACATCTTTTTCCACTGGTGTATTCCTGACATCTACGATAACCTGATCTATCTGTATATAGTTTCCGTGGATGGAAGAGCGTTTCAGCCCCCTCAATTCAGATGCCGAGAAACTTAGCCACATTGCCATCAATACGGCGAGTTCGATTTCTTCTCCCTTTACGATTTTGAAAATAATCTCAGGTGGCAGCAGGCTCTTTATGGGCGGCTGTACTGCTGGCAATGTCACGTTGGTGTCAACGCCAGGGCAATAACGCTTGATAACAGAGGATATCAAGCCATATTCGTTTTTTAACGTTTTGGCTGATATAGGCTTTGGGTTCTTTGTGTAACGTTTGCAAGGACGCTTGGCTTCTGTGTTAACAGCCTCTATAAGAAGTTCCCTAGTGATTTTCTCCAACTCCACATCCATAAGCATTTGGAATCCATTTTTCTGTATCTTTTCATATTCCTCTATCGTCTTGGCACCGAGGACCGCATCGGATGTGGAAATGTACTTTGTGATTGCCTCATTTAGAGTCATACGCTCTGGATGTCCCTTGGTCCTTTTCTTCCGCAGTTTGAATTCTGCGACCATGAAGTTAAGTTCATCTTCATCATCGGACGTGAATGATCGATATATCCTTTTACCGGAACTGTCAGTGTAATCATATACTTTCTTGTTGAAGTTGCCAGATGGTAGTACGGGCGTTTTTTTCTTTGCCATGTTTCATCCTCCTTAAAAATGCGTATAAAAATAACACTCAATCACGAACTTTCGTTCTGATTGACCGAGTGCCCTGGAAGATGCTACAATATACGTGTTAACAATTTGGTGCATCTTCTAGGATGTATCATTTCCGCTCGGTGTTGGTAGCACCGGGCGGTTTTATTTAATCTATATTCAATTTTATTTTATTGCTATACTCAGTATCTTGATAAATATCTACTTGAATAAGCCTAGCACCTTTTTCCAATTGATATGGAATTGTACATTGTTTTGTTTCATCTTTACCTATCATAACTGCGCTTGTTTCATCTCCTGGAAGTGCCCATTTAAATGGTTTTACTTCATCACCATCTTCTGTACAAACTCGAATATTATTCCATATGTCAAATGAATTAAATCCATTTGTTCCAACTTTAATAGGAGTTATTTCTAACTGCAAAGTAATAATTTCAGAAGTCTTTGACTCCTCAACCCAGTCATCTAATAAGTTTGTTCTCTCTGCCCCGGTTATTTTTATGTTACATTCAAAGTCTTTGGTTTTTAGATTATAATCTTTATTTTTTGCAAAATCTTCAGAAGAACCACAAGCAGTTAAAAAAAGGCATACTAGAACTGAAATAATAAATAACAATCTTCTTTTCAAGGCGTTCCCTTTGTAACCTACATTAAAAAATATAATTGTGTTGCCGTTTTATGGAATTTATGTAAATCCTTTCCAGCGACAATACATTAAATTTGTTATAAAATATAATTATAAGAAGATGCCAGAAAGGAGATAAGCGCGGATGGTCTGCTAACCAAAAAGTTTCTTATCCACAATCTATCCACAGAGTTATCAACAAAAAAGAACGCTTGTTCGGAATATTAATGTTGAAAAATAATACAGTTGGGGGTATTATTTAATCAAGGAATTTCGAACGTGTGTTTGCTATCTCGGGAGGTCGTACATATGAACAAGGAAGAAGCAATTGAAATCATCATGGAAATGCTTATTGAAGCAGAAGAAAAACAAGTTGAGCGGATACTGTACTTTGTCAAAGCATTTCTTGGCTAGGCATTTGCCTAGCCATTTTTATGTAATTTTGTTGCTATCTTCTCTAGTGTCTCCCAATCAGATTCATCGAGTTCTGAAAGCATTTTTACGAATCGTTTCTTGAATGATTCATCAGAGGATCCAAGTACCGAACCGGCCCACGCCATTAATTGATTTTCCTTATCTATTTCAATAAATACGTCACCCGTCCCATTAATTAACCATTCCTTACTAATATTATGCTTTTCGCATATATCGGATATGACTCTTTCAGTCACGGTAACTTTTTTTGTTTCAATATTACCCAAATTAGATCTGGAAATTTTTATCGATTCTGCAAATTCTTCTTGTGTCATATGTAAGATGTTCTTTCTTAAGTCTCTTATTCGCTCAAAGAGTTCCATTATAATCACCTCTTTCTCTATTGAGTATTATATCACATGCAAAAATGCTTGTAAAGGACAAAAGATAAAATTAATTGCTTGACAAGGACTTTTTAACGGTATATAATGTCCTTAACAAGCAAGAAAGCGAGGTGATAAAATGTCTGATAAAGAAAAACAGATTTTAAAAACATTCGAAAAAGTAATTCCTGAACTCAGCGAATTGGAAAAAGAGAAGCTGCTTTCATTCGGCGAAGGGATGGCATTCAAGTCTCAGGAACTAAAAAAGAAGGATAATCCAGACGGGAAGGAGGGGGGCAAATGCCAGCATTAAAGGTAAGCGACAAGGAGATGAAAAACCGCATACTGCTAGGGAGCCTTGAAAACCGAATGAAGATCATGGGGTATGACAAGAGGAGCATGGCACAGCGTATAGGTATGCCCTACAGCACGTTTTGTCTTCGCTTACGTAATCCTGGTAAATTCAACATAGATGAATTACAGGCGTTATTCTCAGTTCTAAAAATGCCGGTTGACGAGAAGGAGAAGTTGGGAAGGGAAGTGATGTAGAAACGTGAGGAAAATCAAGAGCAAGACACGTCTTGCAATCCTGGCAGGACAGAAGATAGCCCAGGTGACAGGAGTGGCCGCCACGGTCCTGATATTGGGGACGTTAGGAGGCATCGAAAACGGGATGGACATGCTCAAGGGCATAGCGATCCTGGCAGCCAGCGGAGGGGCATTAGCATTCTCGGTGGCGGTATACAGGGTGCTGGATGATGCTCTCTTCTGGGAGCATCGGAGACGGATGGAAAAGAAAAGAGCGCCTTCATAGGCTGGAAGGCCTCGGGCACTCAGATAATCAATCAAAGTAATTATAGTATAAATTGGAGGAAACGTCAAATGAAGAAATTTGAAATGACCAGTGAATTTATCACAAATGTGTTAGGGACCAAGTTATTCCGCATCAAGGCGCTTATAGAATTTGGCGATGTAAGTGCCGGAGAACTGGGCGGGTACATAGAGAAAGAGGAAAACCTCGCACAAGATGGTAACGCTTGGGTGTACGGTAACGCTAAGGTGTACGGTGACGCTAAGGTGTGCGGTGACGCTAAGGTGTACGGTAACGCTGAGGTGTGCGGTAACGCTGAGGTGTACGGTAACGCTGATTATTCGACAGTGAAAGGTTTTGGCAGAATTTTTCGTACTACAACATTCTTCCGCACAAAGGACAAGGCTATTGGTGTTAATTGTGGATGCTTTTACGGCACGTTGGAAGAATTCCGGGATAAGGTACGGGAGACGCATGGAGACAGCAAGACAGCAAAAGAATACCTGATGCTTGCGGACCTGATGGAATATAAATTTTCGCGCGAGATGGATGTAGAAGAGGAGGTAAATCAATGACGAACAGAGAGAAGATTCATGAACTCCTGTGCCTGTGCATGGAAATACAGGAGCATGGTTATGGGGAAAACGGATATCCATATGTGGATTTTGAAGCGTCAAACTATGGCACGAGCATAGAAGTGCGGATAATGGACGATGGATTCAAGCCGGGTCACGGATATGACGGAATCTATGGATTTGCATTTGACGGCATAAGCGAACGCACATACAACAATTGCAAGAAACACCTGATTGATCTGAGAAAGAAGGTGCAGGAATGTACGGATACATCTGCGAACACTGCGGAGCGCACCTAGACCCGGGAGAGCATTGCGATTGTCGTGACAAACATTTGGAAAAGTTACATAAACGAAAGGCAACAAACTTAACATTAGAAGAACTATTGGAGGTAGAAGAATGTTATCAGGAAAAATTAGAGATTTGCTATTAAGTACTGAAAGAACTGGAATGATTGGACTTATCGGATATATGGAGGATGCCGGATTTTTTTCATCCCCTTGCAGTACAAGCCACCACTTATCAAAAGAGGGAGGGCTTGCGGAACATAGCCTTAATGTATATTACATGGCGTTTGGACTTGCAAAATTAATTACTGGAAAAGAAGAGATAGACAAGAAAACAACTGATTCATTAATCATTTGTTCTCTGCTTCATGATATAGGGAAAATGGGACAGTTCAATAAGCCCGGATATATCCCTAACATGATTAAGGGGAGAGCAACAAAGGCTAACCCAAACCCAGAGCCTAAGCAAAGCGATAGCAAACCTTATAAAGTAAACCCAGAACTACTATCTGTAGATCATGAAGTAAGATCATTGGCTATCATATCAAAGTACATTGACTTGACGGAAGAGGAACAACAGGCAATTCTTTGGCATAACGGACTATATGGGCCATTCAAGTATGAGATACAGGGAAAAGAGACCCTGCTATATATGATTCTTCATTTTGCCGATATGTTGGCTAGCAGGGTAGTTGAGAAGGAGGATGTAGAAGATGGAGAAGTTTAGGCTGCTTCGAGAGAACGAAATTGAATGTCGCGTTGCCACCGTGAAAGGCAATGGACTATCACTTCTGCTTTACAAAGATGCCAGATGCGATATGAATATTCTTGATGAAATAATTGGCCCTGAGAACTGGCAGAGATCACACAGCAGAGACAACGCAAACTGCACTGTAAGTATCTGGGATGACAATAAAAACATGTGGATATCCAAAGAGGACACTGGAACAGAAAGCAATTCAGAGAAGGAGAAAGGGCTTGCATCAGATAGTTTCAAGCGTGCCTGCTTTAATTGGGGGATTGGAAGAGAACTATACACGGCCCCGTTTATATGGATTGATTCTAAATACTGTGATATCAAAGAAATCACCAAGAACGGAAAACAAGCACATGCATGCTATGACAGATTCTATGTTAGCAAAATCGGATATGATGACAAGAATGCTATTAATATGCTTCAAATTAAGAATTCAAAGACGCACAAGGTAGTATATGAATTAGGAAAGTTTGAGAGTCAAGATGATGCGGGTATTTCAGAAAATCCTGCTACTGTTGCGCAGAAAAAGACTATTCGCGCACTTTGCGAAAAGCATAAGATCGAAGTTGAAATGCTATATGCGTCAAACGGTATCACGGAGGAAACGGTGACGGACAAGCAGGCAGCGGAGATTATGCAAGGGTTTAAAAAAAAGTATGGTGATAATTAATGGACTTTTCGGGACATTTTGACAGCCTGATGGTGGATCTGATGGCTGGAAAGCAGAAAGCCGTCCTGACGCTGAATGAGGATGCCAGAGGGGCATTTGACAGCCTCAAGGACTCTCCGCTATCCATCACCATCAAGAAGTACCGGAAGAAGCGGTCACTGAACGCGAACGCATACTTCCACGTCCTGGTCGGGAAACTTGCTGATACGCTAGGGACCAGCAAGGCGTACATGAAGAACACGCTCTTGCAGAAGTATGGGCAACTGGCAATCGAGAATGACAGCATCGTGCCGCTAATCATCCGGGATGACATCGACATGATGGAGCGCGAGGAGATACACGTCAGGCCAACGGACAAGACGAGGATCATGGATGACGGCAAGGCGTACCGGGTGTACCTCCTGCTGCGCGGCTCCCATACCTACAATACCGCGGAGATGTCGTCCCTGATTGACGGGACCGTGCAGGACGCGAAGGAGCAGGGCATAGAGACCGCCACCCCGGACGAGCTGGAGCGTATGAAGCAGCAATGGAGGGTTGAGGCATGAAGAGGCTATGGAGCATATTCACGGATGACATGGACTGCTGCATGTACACCGGGAGGTACGGCGTGGAGCGTCACCACGTATTCAGCCACACTTCCCGGGAGCGGAAATTGTGCGAGAAGTACGGATTCATAGCGCCACTGACCCCATCCCTGCATCCGAACGGCGTGCATGCCGGAAAGGATGCGGCGAAAGTGGACAAGGAATTGCGTCAGAAATGCAGGGAATATTACATAGCACACTATGGTAATGAAGAGCAGTTCCGGCAGGAATTCTACTACAGTAGTTAGCCATAAGGCTTGACTATACATGCAACTAGCCGTGTTGCACACAGACACAATGTATCACGAGTAACTTATTGACCGCCAGCACCCAGGCGTAAGGGCCTGGGAGAAGGGAGGATCATGGTAGGACAGATCGAATTAGAAGATTACCTGAAATCAATCAACAGGGAATCCCTTAACATATTAGACTACATTCCGACAGGCCGCGTGAATGCCATCACACGACATGCTCTAGCCATCCGCACAGGCATATCAGACCGACAGGTTAGGGACCTGATCCACTATGCCAGACGGGATATCCCAATACTCAACATGCAGGATGGCAGGGGATATTTTATCCCGGACATGAACGATGAGGTTGAGAGGGAACTGCTTGCCGCATATGTAAGGCAGGAGGAAAAGAGGCTTAGAAGCATAGGATGGGCGCTTGCATCTGCAAGGCAGACATGCAGGAACTGCGGCATAGATTGGAGGGCGAGCAGCAGGAACGGGATCAGAGAAAAAGCGAGGCGAGCCGGAATCCGAAAGGGTGCTTGATGATATGGAAGGATGGATAAAAGTACATAGGGGTATCCTTGAAAATCCCATCTGGATTGACAGGCCATTCAGCAAAGGACAGGCCTGGATAGACATAATCCTTCTTGCGAACCACAAGGGGAAAGACGTACTGGTTGGAAACCGAATGCAGCATATAAGCCGCGGCAGTTTCCTGACATCCGAACTAAAACTGATGGATCGCTGGGGATGGAGCAAAAAGAAGGTAAGAGGGTTTCTGGAACTTCTTGTGTCGGTCAACATGATAGAGAAAAATGGGAACCGTCAAGGAACCGTAATAAACGTTGTAAACTACGGAAAATATCAGGATTTGGGAACCGAAAATGAACCGATAGGAGACCGCGAAGGAACCGAAAGGAGACCACGAAGGGCACACAACCAAGAAAGAAAGAATGATAAGAATGATAAGAATGGTATAGATAATATGTCCTCTGGCACAAGTGCCGAGCGCGATCCCGAGTACCCGTACAAGGAGATTGTTGATTATCTTAACCAGAAGGCTGGGACATCATATCGTTCGACATCCAAGGACACGCGCAAGCATATCCAGGCACGCGTGAATGAGGGGTATACCGTTGAGGATTTCAAGGCTGTAATTGACAAGAAGATACAGGAGTGGGGCGGAGAGCCGAAGCCCGGGGAAAAGGACATGAGGCCATACATAAGGCCATCCACGCTATTTGGGACTAAATTTGAGAATTATTTACAGGCCCCATCCGCAAAGCAGACAAAAAGCGTAAATAATGGCTTCAACAACTTCCAAGGCCGCGACTATAAGGATATGTCGGACTTGGAGAGAAAATTAATACAGTAGGAGGGAATATAGAACGTTGATTAAAAAAGTAGCAATAGACTATGAAAAACTGTGCGAAGAACTTAATCGGCAGGGAAAGACGAAGCAGGGGTTCTCCCTTGAAATTGGGAGGGGGAAGGACTACATAGTCAGCATCAAGCACAGGCCGGAGCAGCCGGAGAATATGGAGAGCTTGATGTGCACGCTTTTGGGACTTGATGCCGGAAGCCTTGTGAAGAAGGAGAAGGCTGTGCAGAAGGGCGCAGAAGCGAAGGTGATGGAAAACATATACAGGAAGTTATGCGAGATAGAGGGAGCGGTCAGGGACCTGGAAGAAATCCTTGAGAAGATATTTGGGAAATCGAACGCAAACACCATCCAGATCGAGAAGATCAAGGACATGCTCATTTCCGCCGCTGAGACGGAGAGCGACCGGGCAGAGAAGCTGCTTACGGACATGATGGGCACCGGGGAGGCTCTGGCACAGGATATTTTCGCAAAGGCAGATGAAATGTGCATCTCTAGGAAGGAGATCATGAGAGCCAAGAAGAAACTTGATGTACGCGTATCCACGACAGGATACGGGAAGAGCCAGAAGGCTGTATGGAGGATATGACATGTTTGAAAACAACAGATACACGCACTCTTCCGGCAAGCAGCAGATCGTAGTACCTAATGTCAAGCCGGGAAACATGAATGCATTCCGTTATGGAGGCACCAAGCGGAAGAGGAAGATCATCAAGAGAGGGAAATAGCCATGAGGAAGAAACTGATAGCAGCGGCAATCATCCTGATTGTGCTTGCTGCGGCGGCAGCCAGTAGGATGCATCTAAATGCGGATCCTGACCAGCCAGAGCCAGAGGCACAGCCGCTTGTGATAACGGAGCCGGAGCCATGCCATACAGGCACGGTAGTAGTATACGGGGAGGGAGTCAGGGAATCCGTATACAACGGGAGCATAGAGATTGAGAATGACGGCGGGGACGGCAACGATATACGCATATACGTATATGCCGGAGTAGGAGGTAAGAAGTAAGTATGGCAACATTAAACAGAGGATTTAGGAGAAAAAAATATGGAAAGTTGTAAAGGATGTATCCACGAGCATAATCAAACACAAGATTGCATGCATTGTTCTAGGGCATACACGGATGAATATGAAGGAAAACCGCCGTTAGGAATTGCACCATACTACATTATTGCCCAGAGCAGAATATCATCGCTGGCACAGGCCATTGACAGATATGCATTAGAGGCTAAAGCGGAAACAGGCGTGATTAAGAAATGGGCGAAAGAGATAGTGGCACAGTGCGATTTGGTAGAGACATTAAATTAGCATTTAATTAAATAGCAGGAAGGAGGCGGAGACCCCGGCCGGGAAAAGATATCTGGTCCTCTTTCGAAAAAAATGGAAAAAAAAGAATTAACAACAGAAGAGTGGAAAGAAGAAAAGAAGAGAAAAAAGGCCCAAATGATTGCAATGCAAAGACTGCCCTACGAGGTAAAAGTCAAACGGGCAGAACTTAGAGCAATTGAGTTTGTAGAGCGACTGGATGACTTAGATATGAACGCCCACGTAAGCGTTGGAGGTTTGGACAGTATCGTTTTGCTGCTATTCCTACGTAAGATAGGGATTGATATACCAGCGATATCGGTATCTGCGCTAGAAGACAAGAGTATACAGAAAGTACATAGGGAATTAGGTATAGAGTCTGTAAAGCCGGGAAAATCAAAGGTTCAGATTTTGAATGACGTAGGATTTCCAGTGATTAGCAAAAAGATTGCTGGACGGATTGATACTCTACAGCATCCAACAGATAAAAATAAAACAGTACGTCATGCAATCATAACAGGGGAGTGTGGAGAAAAAGGTCATTACGCCAAGAACAGCCGGATGAAACTACCGCAAAAGTGGCTGGAACTGTTTGGCGGATATGAAAATGAGAATGAAGGCGTTAATTATCGGATAGCCCCATTCAAGGTGTCAAATAAGTGCTGCTTATACATGAAAGAGAAACCTTGTGATGAATGGGCAAAAAAACATAACAGCAAGCCGTTTTTGGGACTTATGGCTAGCGAGGGAGGACAGAGAGAAGAAGCCCTTACAGAACATGGATGCAATTACTTTGGGAAGAGTGTCATCCGTAGTGCTCCATTTGCGCCGTTTCTACGGCAGGATCTGCTGCAATTGGCTTTGGATCTAGACGTACCAGTGCCAGAAATATATGGTACCATTGAACAAAAAATGGATGGTACCTTGTATACAACAGGAGCACAACGCACTGGGTGTAGTATGTGCGGGTTTGGAATACACCTAGAAAAGCGACCGCATAGGTTTGACCAACTTCGTCAGCGCAACCCGGAGGAGTGGGAGTTCTGGATGTATCGATGCTGTATAGATGAGCGGACAGGAGAAAAGTATGGATGGGGTAGGGTATTGGACTATATAGGCGTTGCTTGGGAAGATGAATGGAAACCGGATCCGGTACAGATGCAGTTACCAATTATTTAAACTGAGATTTAGGAGATTAAAAGGAAGGAGACCGGAGCCGCTGGCCAGCGTAAAAGGATATCCTGGTTCCTTTTTTGAAAGATGGAATATATAGAGTTTTTAAAAACAAAGATTGAGACGGCAGAAGAGAGCGGTTTTGAGATAGATAAAGGAAAGATAAATAAAGCGTTAAAGCCGCACCAGAGAGATGCGGTGATCTGGGCATTGAAAGGCGGAAGAAGAGCGCTGTTTGAATCTTTCGGGCTCGGAAAGACCGTGCAGGAAATAGAATTTTGTTACCAGGCGATACAGGAAAAAGGCGGAACAGCGTTAATTGTTCTACCACTTGGAGTAAAGCAGGAATTTACCGGAGACGCAGTAGGTGTACTTGGATATGAAAAGCCGATATACGTAAGAAACATGCAAGAGGTATATGCGGCAGGAAAAAGCATATTGCTTACAAATTATGAACGTGTAAGGGACGGGGATATAGATCCTGCGTATTTTACGGCGGTATCGTTGGATGAAGCGAGTGTTTTAAGATCCTTTGGAAGTAAAACCTATCAAACATTTCTGGATAAGTTTAAGGGAGTGCCATATAAATTGGTGGCAACCGCCACTCCGTCACCGAATAGATACAAGGAATTAATACATTATGCTGGATATCTGGAAGTGATGGACACAGGGGCGGCGTTGACAAGATTTTTTCAGAGGGACAGCAAGAAAGCGAACAACCTAACGCTGTATCCGAATCAAGAAGATGAATTCTGGTTATGGGTAAGCAGCTGGGCTTTATTCATTACGAAGCCATCGGATCTAAATCCGGAATATTCAGACGAAGGATACGAATTGCCGCCATTACAGGTAAACTGGCATGAACTCCCGATACATTACGGAGACGCAGAAGAAAAGAACGGGCAGATGACTCTGTTTAATGAAGCCGCCGCGGGACTCAAGGAAGCGGCGCAGGTGAAGCGAGAGAGCATTGTGCAGCGAGTAGACAAGATGAAAGAGATTGTAGAGGGTTCGAGAGAAGATCATTTTGTTTTATGGCATGACCTGGAGAGCGAACGCCATGAGATCAAGAAGGCCATGCCGGACGCAGTGGAGATATACGGCTCGCAGGATTATGAAACCAGGGAGCAGAGGGTGATTGATTTCTCGCAGGGGAAGACAAGACTGTTTGCCACGAAGAAATCATTATCGGGATCAGGGTGCAATTTCCAGAGGTATTGTCACAGGGAGATATTCCTGGGAATAGATTATGAATTCAATGATTTTATACAGGCTGTCCACAGGTGCTATAGATTCCTTCAGACGGAGCCGGTAGTGATCGACATCATCTATATGGAGAATGAACGTGAGATCAAGAATGTGCTGATCGAAAAATGGAAGAATCACAACCACATGGTAGGGAAAATGGTAGAGATCGTAAAGAGATATGGTCTATCTGCGGCAGGAATCGAAAAGCAGCTGGAGCGAAAGATGGGAGTGAAAACGGTGAAAGTGGAAGGAAAAAGATATACGGCAGTACATGATGATTGCGTGGAAGAGACAAGGAGGATGGAGGATAACTGTACAGATCTGATACATACATCGATTCCATTTGGCAATCATTATGAATATTCATCGAATTATAACGACTTCGGGCATAATAAAGATACGAAACGGTTTTTTGAGCAGATGGATTACCTTACGCCGGAACTGCTTCGCATTCTGAAGCCCGGCCGAGTGGCGGCGATCCATGTGAAAGACAGAGTGCTGTTTGGGAATGTAACGGGTACAGGGATGCCGACAATTGAGCCGTTCCATGCGCTTTGCATTTCCCACTACATGAAGCATGGATTTCAGTATTTCGGGATGATTACGGTTATAACGGACGTTGTAAGGGAGAACAACCAGACTTATCGTCTGGGATGGTCCGAGCAGTGCAAGGACGGCACGAAAATGGGAGTGGGATGCCCGGAATACATCCTGCTATTCCGCAAACTTCCAACAGACAGGTCTACCGCCTATGCAGATGTGCCGGTAAGAAAGAGCAAAGAGGAATATACAAGGGCACAATGGCAGATAGATGCGCATGGGTACTGGAGGAGCAGCGGGGACAGGCTCATATCAAAAGAAGAACTAAAGGAAATGCCAGTTGATAACCTGCAGTCTGTTTATAGGAAATTCAGCAGGGAACACGTCTATGACTACGAAGAACACATACAACTGGCGAAAGAACTGGATAAAGAGGATAAACTTCCGGCGACCTTTATGGTAGTAGCGCCTGGATCGTGGAATCAGATGGAAGTATGGGACGATATAAACAGAATGAGGACACTGAACACGCAGCAGAGCCGGAGAAGGGAGCAGATGCACGTATGCCCGTTGCAATTGGACATCGTTGAAAGAATAATCAATCGATATTCAAATGAAGGGGATGTGGTGCTTGATCCGTTTGGAGGATTAATGACGGTCCCGATGACAGCGGTGAAAATGAATAGACGTGGATATGGGATAGAGTTGAACCTGGATTACTTCCGTGATGGTGTCGGATATCTGCAAGCGGCAGAGGAAGAAATGGAAGAGCCTACATTATTTGATTTTATAGATTAAGAATTAAATGGGCGTTTAGCGAAACAAACGAAGGAAATGGAGATGATAGATTGAAGAAGCGGAAGAGGGACAGGCATACGCTTGAGAGCGACCGGAAGTCCAGGCGTAAGATGATGGAAGAGAGTAAGCCGTCTGCTTCGGCGGCGAGGCGGTTTGTACATAAGGCGTATCAAAGTTATACGGTGGAAGATTATCTTAACAAGTTGGGAGTAGATGTGAAAGGGGTGGCTAAGGACAGTGAAAAACTCTGAAAGCATAAAAATGTTTCTGGATTTTGTAGATGAGTGCCAGAGTTTAAACAATACGGCAAGGGAGAATATTTCAGTAGAGGAAAAGAGACAGCAGGATCTTTTGCACCAGATCGAGTTCGAGAGATCCGCAAAGAAACGGGGACCGATAGGCACGAAACTACATAAGTGCCGGAATGATCGAAGAAGATATAAGGATCTATTCGAGGAGACGGATGAGATTGTCCAGTTCTTCCAGCAGCCTCAGCATAAGAGGACACTGGAACAGCTGCGGCAGCTTCTCGGCAGGGTGCGGAAGGCAGAGAAGTATCATGAAAACAGGACGTATATACCAAGGATTGAAAAGGAGTGATGCTGGTGGACAAGAAGATTATGATGATGTGGCCGACCCCACGGGCAGGATGGAGCAACGGAAGTTCGGAATCTGGACGGAAGCATGGAGACCTGGCGGCGAAGATTGGTGGGCAACTGAACCCTCGGGTGGACAGAATTAGATGCCTGGGAAACGCAGTAGTTCCACAGCAGTTCTACCAAATATTTCAAGCAATAGCAGAAATCGAAAGGAGAGAAGAAGATGAGTTGCAAATGCGCGAAACCAACAGATGAATACCACGGATGGGAATGTGAGGTTACAGGAGGAGCGTGTGTGTTCTTGATTCCAGACAGTAAGTCGTGTGCGGAACTGTTTGGAGAAGGACCGGACGCAGAAGAGCCAGATAAAATAGAATGACTGCCGCACTATACGGTAGATGAGTATATTTTAAAAAATTGGGTGAGTGTACGTTGAAAATAAAATAAAACAAGCAGTGGAATACCGGACAAAGTATATTCTCCACTGCTCATTCACCTAAGAAGATTGTATCATAAGACTTCTTCTTAGGCAATACCAAGGAGGAAATGTTATGTATACAAATGAGAATGTAAATATTAAGAGCAACATTATTAACAACATTATGCTGCAAATGTCCATATATCTGGATGCGGTAACGCTGGACATCCTACAGAAAGTCATAGAGGAGCAGTTCGTATTCCTGAATGTGGAGAGGATCACGACCCTTCCGGCCAAAGTGGATACAAGCACGGAGGAAAAGAATAACTATCTTATCGACTTATACAGGCTTAAGAAGAGCAGGCTGGCAAAAGAGACGATGGATCAGTATATTGGAGCGATAACGCGGCTTATTACCCAGGTAGACAAGCCTCTTACCGACATAGACGAGATAGACATAGACTACTATCTCCGATACTATGAGAATCGAAACGTGAAGAACAACAGAGGCAAGAACCAGGCCAGCACTTGCAATAACGAGCGCAGATACCTCTCTGCATTCTTCACCTGGCTGCGCAAGGAGAAGTTTGTTACATATAACCCGGTCGAATGCGTGGAGCCGAAGAGGGAGCGCAGGAAACCGATAGACTATTTCAGGCCGGGACAGATGGAGGAACTAAGGGAAGGATGCATTACATTGAGAGACAGGGCATTGGTAGAAGCCCTGAGAAGCACCGGGGCCAGGGTAGGCGAGATCGTTCCGATCAATAGGGATGACATCGACTGGAACACAGGAGATGTGACCATCCTTGGCGAGAAGGGTGGAAGATACCGCGTGATCTATCTGGATGAGGTAGCAAGGTATCATCTCCGCAAGTATGTGGAGAGCAGGAAGGATGATAACGAGGCATTATTTGTGTGGGAGAGATCGCCGCATAACCGCCTTAACAAGACTGGAATCAGGGCATCTCTTAAGACGATCGCCGGACGCGCAGGGCTTAAGTGCCGCGTATATCCACACAAGATGCGAAAGACCCTGGGAATGCAATTGAAGAACCAGGGAGTAGACATCGGGGATATCCAGGAGATACTTGGACATAGCAACCCGAACGTTACGAGCCGCTATTATGCGGAGTCCACGCCGGACACATTGCGTGACGTAAGGAGACGGGCGGCAGCATAGGGAAGGAGAAGGATGGAGATAGACAAGAGCATACTTACTCAGTTATGCAGCCACAAGAAGGAGTTATCTGATTTGCGGCGCAGGAAAGAGGATAATGACAGGGAGATAGAGAGGCTTGAGGGTAAGGG
>OGZI01000400.1_pt1 | contig 58275 bp, 64 predicted proteins | sample 1576711 | NCBI WGS metagenome assembly OGZI01 (sample SAMEA3541482, study PRJEB24748) | human gut metagenome | biome: human gut; feature: human-associated habitat; material: faeces | place: China | collected 2012
TAACTAATTCCTTATTTTTCTCTTAAAAAGTCAAATTATAATTTCCTTATATATAAAAAAATTAAAAAAAGAATTAGCAAAGTTAGAAGGTGAGCTAAGTGATAAAACTGAAAGAATTAAGTGATGAATCTATTGAGTGGTATTTTAATGAAATAAAAGATGATGTTTATTCTAGAATAATGGATTGTATTTCTTTATTTGAAGATGATAAAAAAATTATAACAGATTATGATTTTTCATCTTTATTAACTACTATAAAAGATAATATAATTGATTTTAAAAATAAAAAAACAAATTATCTTATAGGTTACAATTTAGAAAAAATAATTAATCTTTTTTCAACAATAAATTTTCAACAAGAATTTACTTTACCTTCATCTCTGTTAGATAAAGAACTAAATATTTCTGATGATAATTTAGAACTTTTAAGTCAAATTAATTCTATTTATACTCTTTTTAGTTGGGAATCTTTAGATAATAATCTACCTGATTCTTTAGTAGAAGAAGTTGCTACTAAATTAAAAAATAAATTAGAAACTTTAAAAAAAATTGCTTACTTTCATCCTAAAAAAAAGAAGCAAAACAGAGAACAGAATCAAATAATCATAAAAATGGAATATTTTTTTAAATATATTTTTGACTATGATATTTTAGATAAAAAAATTTCTAATGTTACATTAAGACATCAACTATTAGCTAAAATGAATGTAAAAACATGTCCTTATTGTGATAGGCAATATATTACAAACTTTGGTATAAATAAAAGTTCTGCAGATTTGGATCATTTTTATCCTCAAAGTGAATATCCTTATCTTGCACTTAATATTTATAATTTTATGCCTGCATGTCCTATTTGCAATAGAAATTTTAAAAAAAAGAAAAAAATCCAAATTAATCCTAGATTTGAAGAATTTGGAAATGATGCTGTTTTTACTATAAAAAATAAATTAATTTCTTATATGGATATGAATTTAGAGGATATTCATATCAAAATAGATATAAAGAATCAAGAACTAGAAACTAAAATTAACTCTAACATAGATACCTTTAAATTGAAAGAAGTATATAAAGTCCATCGTGATTATGTTTATCAACTGATTAAAGATATCAACTTTAGAAGTAATAAGAATTATATAAATGATATCAGTGATTTAATAAATTCTAATGATAATCAATACAAAGATAAAATTTTGGAAGAATTAATTTTACAACCTTATAAATTTAAAATTGAAAATAATGAACCTTTAGGAAAATTAACTAAAGATATTTTAAATGAATTAATTAAATAGACTAAAAATCTCTTGAAAAAAATGTAAAAAAATGTTATCATACATTTCGCTGGCAATGGTGTAAAGGGTTAACACATATAGAGTAAAATCTATAAGTAGTGCAAGTTCGAATCTTGCTGCCAAATAAAATTATTTAGTTATTTTTATAATGATTTTATCTGGGAGCACAATTCGAAGGAGTAAATAATGACAAAAGAGCAATTATATTCGTTGTGGAGTGAAAACTTAAGAGCTTTATGTAGCCAAATAGAATTAAATAAAAAAATGATTCAAATAAAAATTGGAGAATCAGAATATCATCAAAAGAATCTAGATGCTGAAATAAAGGTTCTAATGTTAAATTATATTTTCTTATTAGCTTCTTGGTTTGATTGTAGTATTAATTTAATAATAAATGAAAACTCTAAAGAAGGCTTTTTAGGAAAAGAAATAGAAGAAATAAAGAATAAACCTTTAGCTCTACAATGGAAAATATGTTTTAATCTTGTAATTTGTAGAAAATACAATTTACATTATAAATCAGAGATACTAGATTACTCTAACTTAATTAAAGATACTGTAAAAAAAGAAAGGTATAAAAAAACATTAGAATTAATAAAAAATATAGAAAATATTATAATTATGAGAAATAAAATAGCTCATGGGCAATGGGAACACGCTTTCAATAGTAAAAAAACTCATTTAAGTTCAATATTTGATGATTTTTTTAAAAAATATGATAATATACAAAAATTGGATATCCTACTTAGAATATTTGAAAATATCTATTTATTAATAAAAAATGCTGTAATTTCATTAAGAACTTTTGAAAGAGATTTTGATAAAATACTAACACAAATTGTTTTAGCAGAAAAAAGAATCCATAATAGTGATTATAAAAAATACAAACAAAAATTTTATATGAAAGAAAAATTTTGCTCTGAAGCTAAAAAAATACATCGTACAAAATTTAAATAATCTTAAATTTGATTAAGATACCTAACTAAAACTAAAATATTATTTTAAAATGTTGATGAAATAAGCTCTCACTTTGCTGTGGGAGCTTATTTTCTCATTATAATATTAAACTACTTTTCCCCTTCTCTACCCTCTCTAACATCAGAGGTTTCAAAGATTTCTACTATATTCCCTTTATATTGAGGGAAATATTGAAAAAATCTCTCTGGAGTAAAATAAGTAAACTCTCTTTCATCTTTAATATAATCCTTTTCTCCATATTTAAAAGATGAATAAAAGATACCGCCATTTTTTAAACTCTCAAATACTTTTTCAAAAACTACTTCAATATCTTCTATTGGTATATGTAAAATAGAAGCACAAGCCCATACTCCAATAAATTCTTTTTGAAAATCAAGTTCTCTCATATCCTTGATAATAACCTCTTGACCTATATATTCACTAGCTCTTTTAGCTAATTCTTTAGACATGCCTAAGGCTACCACTTCAAATCCTAAATCTTTAAAGTATTTGCTATCCCTTCCACTTCCACAACCTAAATCTAATATTTTCCCATTATTTTGAGGTAATTTTTCTAAGAATTTACTATTCTACTCCACTTACAAGAGCTGAATAGGATATATTAGAAGAACCAACATATATTTCAAAATTATCCTTCTTTTTAAATATGTATGTTTTAGGATGAAAAGACTTATTAAGAGGATTATCAAAAATCTTAACTCCACCAATCTCTAATAATCTATACAGAGCATTAGGTTCAGTAACTTTCATATAGTCACTTGTAAGAATTTTTATCTTTTTTTCCTTGTTCCTTAGCTTCTTTTAAATCCTTTATTAGTAATCTCATCCCAGAATCTCTGATAAAAGAAACATTCATAATTATCTCGTCAGATTCAATTATTGATTTTCGTAAAGAATCATACATATTTATTCTATTATTTGATATTAGCCCATAATTTTTCACCCTAAATAACTATTTTTCTACTTTTATTATAACATATGAAATTTATTTTGTATTTCGTTAAATAATGTAATTTTTTATATATTTTCTACACTAAGTTCTTTTTCTATATCAGCTATATTTTTTAAAATACTCTCTTTATACTTTCTAAAAGCTACTAAAAGCTCCTCTTTACTCTTTCTAAATATACAGATATTTCCATTGTAATAGGAATAATCATCAGTTAAAAATCTCTTGGGTATCTTATTTAATGAACACCCTAATGCTGTTACTAAACTATCCTCTGTTTCCATTCCTATTTCAACCTCTTGTAAAATAATTATATGTGAAAATTCTATATAGTATAATCTATCCATACTCTCTCCTTTTTTATTATTTTATAAGTTTTGTAACTTATAAAAGACACTTTTAATATTTTTATAAATCTTGCTACTTTCAAATTACTCTTCTGTATTATATTTTTCATACTCATTTTTTAAAATATCATTAGAAATTTCAGCAAGTAATTCTCCAAATGTTACCCAATTTAAAATTAACTTATCTAAATTTTTTTCAACTATCTCTCTATATTTGCTCTTTCTCTCTACTCCTTTTTTATCATTAAAAGGTATTACTCCCAATTCCTTAATTAAGTCAAGTTCTCTTAAAAAAGTTCCTCTTATGTTTCCCTTATATTCAAAATATTTACAAGAGTAAAATCTTGTATTAAGTCCTAATTCATAGTGTTTCTTATATAACTCTGGAGTTATTAAAGTAACAAATATATTTCCTTTAAAATTTTCTCCAGCAAAGATTAAAGCATTTTCTATTACTCTTTGAAGTTGATTTCTGATAGAACACTTACTTACTCCAACAGATAAATCACTTTTCCATTTGGCTTCACAAAATACAAAATCTTGCTCTTCATTATTAGTATCTAATTCTATTCCTGATTCTGTATTTCCTCTTCTCTTTATGCTTCCCATAGCTAAGTCAAGATAAGTATTTCCCTCTTTCTCCCTATGACTTAATGGCTGTGCTTCTATTCCGATTTTAATAATATCTTTTGGGTTAGTTTCTTTCCTAGTCAATAATTGATATAGAGAATTTAACTTACTTCCTTTAATATATTGCTCCACTATTTTTAATACTAATAATTGCTCGTCTGCTCCCTCTAATTCCTTACTTGCTCTATCCAAAAGTTTTCCATTTCCTAATATTTCTATATCCCAATACAGTTTTTCACACTTTATTTCATAGTTGATATAATCATTAAGATGTACTGCTCCTAATTTTGTATATAGGTTTCTTGCCCTATCATTACCACTCATTATAGATACACTTACACCTTTATATCCTTTTTCCCTAGCATACCCTTTTAGATAATTTATAATCTTAGTTCCTACTCCTTTTCCCTTATACTCATCTTTTATATGTAAAGAATCTAAGTATAGAGTATTTTCTATTTCCTCATCTGGAGTAAAAGCTCCAAATCCTAAGAATATATCATTTTCAAATGCTCCAAATATACCATTATTCTCTTTTGTTATGTATTCTTTCCATATTTTGCTAAATCTATCTAATGTAATGGTATCTAATATCTTATCTGGTATAATTCCCTTATATGTTGCTCTCCAACTTTTAACATAAAGTTCTGCCATCTCATCTATCTCTTTTTCTACTAATAATCTTATATCCATTTTATCCCTCTTTATTCCCTTATACTTAGTAAAATAGTGAAGATTTTACTCTTCACTATTTTTTCCATTATTCAATATAACTACTTATTACTTTCTTACCATCAAAGACATAACCTAGCTTAATTATCTCTTTTGCTCCGTATCTTTCTAATTCTACATAGTATTTATTATCATCTATCTGTTGCAAAGCTTTTTCCACTTCTTTCTCTGGTTTCTTAGTATAAGCTCTTTTTAATTCTAAGATATATCCTGCTTTTGTCTTATCTTTTGGAAACAGTATTATATCTGCTCTACCATATCCAGCTTCCATATTTGATTTAGGAAGATAGTAACCATCTAAAGCATAGAAAAATCCAAGTAATAACATATGATATGGATTCTCATAATATTTTGTTATATCATGTGAACTCATTGTATGTAAAACTAATTCCTCTATTGATTTATTCAACTGTTCTATGTTTTTATCTTTCAAAGCATCCCTTAATCTATCTACCTTATCATAATTCCCAAATACAATAGTTAAAAATTCATCCTTAAAAAAGTTCATAATCTCCATATTAGGTATTCTTACTAAATATCTTCCATCATCTAATCTACCATTTATAGTTAGATAACCAGAGTATAGCATAAGCTCCCATACTTCACTTGCTGATAGATTATTTCCAAATCTTACATTTTCAGTTATTCTTACTGCTACCTCTTCTTGATTAAAAATCTTTTCAAGAGTTTTCAATCCCTCTTCTCCAGTATGTTCTAAAAGCTCTCTTATCATAAAGTTAGAGCTTGTATTTATCCAATATGATTTTAACACTTTAAACTGTACAAAGTTTAATATACTCCAAGGATTGTATATTTCATCTTTTCCAAAACTATATCCATCATACCATTTTTTTACTTCTAACATTTCATAACCTATCTTATAGCAACTAAGCATAGCTTTCACTTCATCTTCTACTAATCCAAAACTTTGACTATATTCATCATTTAAAGTTGTATAACTGATAAAGTTATTTAGGTCAGAGAATATTCCTGCTTGAGCTACTCTAATTATTCCAGTAAGAACTCCCATTTGTAAATACTCATTGGTTTTAAGTACATCCCCATAAAAAGCTTTTAAGAAATCTCTCATCTCATTATAGTATCCTTTTTCATAGGCATTCATAATAGGAGAATCATACTCATCTATTAGCACAACTACCTTTTGATTATAGTATTTATATAATAAAGAAGTTAAAAAAGATAGAGAAGTTTTTAACTCTTCTTCATCACTTTCTTTTCCAGCAAATTTATTGAATATTTTATTTTCATTTTCTGTTAATACGTGATTAATTTTTCCATCATACTCATTATATAATTTGAATATTTTATCTCGTATATTTTTAACTGCTCCCTCCCAAGTAGAAGCAGTTATTCCTTTCAAACTAAGAAATATTACAGAATATTTTCCTTGCTCTTCTATTAATGGAGAGTTTTCTATATATAAGCCATTAAATAGCTTTCTGTTCTCATCTTTGTTTTCTATATTAAAAAAATATTTAAGTGTAGACATATTAAGAGTCTTTCCAAACCTTCTAGGACGACAAAACAACTTTACCTTTGCTCCATCATTTAATATATCTTCTATAAACTTTGTCTTATCGACATAGTAATAATCTTGTTCTATTATTTCTTTAAAATCCTCTACTGCAATAGGTACTTTTTTCATGGTTATATCCTCTCCTTTCCTTAAAATCTATGATATTTATTATACCATAGTATAAAGAAAATCCCTATTTTATTTTATAACTAAGATTTCTTTCTTATGTTTCTACTACTCTATCAATCCTAACACTACTCTAACACATCTTAACACCATGATATCCTATACTATCACTGATAGCAATTCAACTTTAAAATTATAATTTTTCACATTTTCCAACATATTTTTTAGCTTAATTCTCACGTTTTCAGACTATTTTGATATTTTTATTTTATAACTGATATTTCTCCCCTCTCTAATTTTTTCTATCAATTCTAGCTCCAACATCTCTTTAAGATAGTTCACGACACTTGTACTCTTAAGTTCTAGGTGTTCTTGTATCTCTTTATTATTTACTATTCCTCTACTCTCTATAAATTCTAATACTCTTCTGTATTTCTCACTTATAACTTTCCCATTGACTGTGTACTCTGGCTTAGGTAAAATAACTTGGAATACCCCACCAATAGATTTAAATACTGGTTTTACTTTATATTCCTTATATGCTGATAATATCTCTTGGATTCCTTCTCCATTCGCTTTAGTAATACCTATCTCTTGAAATACTTTCATTAAATTAGGGTTTCTTGGTACTGATATACCTAGCTCTATTCCTTCAACTGTTAAATTAGCAATTAGCCCACCTAAAGAGGTAAACTCTATTCTATCTTTATATATTCTTATGATAGAATCTCCATTATAACTATAATCTCTATGTAGAATCATATTTTTAAGAGCTTCTAATATTGTTTTTAAAGGATATTTCATTTCAGTTGATATTTGTACCAACTTTTCTTTTATAACCATATATTGAGCTATTAAAGAGCTTGTAACTACTTCTATTTTCTCATCATCTATATAGTCTATAAGTTTTATTCCATACTTACATTGATCTGATAATAATATTCCTTCATAAGTTATCTCTCCGTTACTAGATAGCAAATTTAATTCTACTAATTTTTCATCTGTTAATCCTATTCCTAATCTATCAAATTCTTTCTCAAGTTGTGTAAATGAATACTCCATTTTCTCTCTTCTCCTTACTATATATTATTATCATAATTATATCATAAAATATTAATATATGATTATATAATAAACATATGAGAGGTATATAAAATAAAAACTTGACTTTTTATATTTTTCAATGTATATATTTAATTAAATATATACATTGATTTTTCTAAAAAATATTAAATAGATTAAATTATTTGAAACAAATTTTATCATAAATATTATCACTCAATTAAAGGTAATGACACTATGTCACTACCTTTTTCTTATTTCTATAACTTTCTTTTCCTCATCATAATTTAATTCAACTTTTCTCTCTTCAGATGTTATCTTCATTTCCTCTATAAATTTCTTAGGAATATTTACTCCATACTGTTCAGCTACTCCCTTTCTTGCTTTTCTATATATTAAAGTTTTCTCCATATATTACCTCATATTCCCTATTAATTCAATATTTGAAATTCTATAATCTATTAAGTTACTCTCTAAAGTTAAATTTATTATTACTTTACTAAAAGACATCACATTTCCTAAGGTTATAGGAGTATATATACTCATTCCAATCTGTTCTCTCATATCTAATATTAAATTATCTAATAATTTTAATTTACCTCTATCTAATATAGCTGAAACATCATATAATACTATCTTTGAGGGAATAGTATAGTTATTTATATTTGCTAAAACCCTTTCTTGATTCCCAGTTTTTCTTAACCATTCATATCTTACAAATACTGGTTTTAATAATCTCATACCATCTTCTTTTGATATATTTTTATATTTTGCTATATATTTATCCAAAAAATATTCAAAATCTCCTGTATACTTTAGTAAAATTAAATGTTTCATAAAATCATTTGAGATATTCAAATATCTATTTAAAACAAATATACTTTTGTCATCAACTCCAAAATAATTATATTTTATCTCATTGTTATTTATTAAATAGTTATTAAAAATATTATTAAAATCAATCCTCTTTACTTGATTATTACATTGATAAGTAAAAGTATTCCCTAATTGATAATATTCATTTATTTTTACTGAATTTATATAAATTCTTCCCCAAGAACTTACTATCACTTCATTACCCTTTATTTCAAACTTCTCATTTTGATTTCCTTTTAAAAACATATTTTCCATTTTACATCGCTCCTTTTATTCCCTTTAATATTATTTGTCTTATCTCTTCCAACTCATCAAATACATTAAAATACTTTATACCATTAGTTAATTGTAAATTCTCTAAAACTCCTCTTACTGTAGAACAAGCATGATATCCAGTATTAGGATTATTAGAAAATAGTTCCATAATTGCTTGTCTTAATAGCTCATAATCCCATATCTGCAATTGATATCTATAAACAAAGCTTTGATAACTAAAATTAAGATACTGTCTCTCTTGTAATAATAAAGTTTTCAACTTTTGAATTTTTAATATTTTAATGTTATTAGCTATTCCTATATTAAATAAATTAGATAATATATAATTTCCAATTTTAGGAACATAACATCTATATATATCAAAATTTTTCCATTCTTCTGATAAAAATCCTTTTCTTCTAATTCTTTTAGCTCCTTCTATTCTCATTCTTTGACTTAAATCTGGAAAATCTCCTATCATCTTTTGATATAGAGTTGGCTGATTTATCTCATAATAATCACTCATTTTTTTATCTTGATCATAGATTATAACCCTATTATTATAACTAGAGGTATTTGAATTTTCTGTAAATATTACCGTCTCATAAATTTCATTTTCAACAGTTCCTATTTTTTTAGGAATAGAAGTTTTATTTATACTGCAATATATAGAATTTAAAATATAGTATAGATTTCTATAAGAATTAAAAGTCATACATGTATCCATATAATGGGTAAAGGCAACATCTACTCTCGTTAAGATAAATTCAACCCCCTCTTCAAAATAACTAAGCAACAATAGATTATTCATAAAGTTAGCTCTTATCTTTTCTATTAAATTTGCATTTACACTTAAACACTCATTAGGATTAGAAATCAAATAAGCATTTGTTGGATAAAAATATCTAGGGTAAGACAATTTTAAATTAATAGAATTATCATCTTTAAAAGTTAAATCACAATAATTTAGCTCTTTAATAGTTTTTTCAATTACATTCATTACCTCTCTTTCAATAGGTTCTCCTATAGGGCTTATTAATTAAATTTTTAAACTTATAGTATCTAACATACTAATTCCTCCTCTTTTTTTATCTTTTGTATAATAAAAAAAAGCTCTATGTCTTATTTCACATAAAGCTTAATTTATTTAGTTATATTTTATTTTTATATTTTACCTATTACTTCTATATGTAAGAGAAGTAATAGGCTTCTCTACTTATACTCATACATTTATTGTGAGTGAATATATTATAAGTACATATAATAGTTCTATTTTTTCTTCAAAAATTGCTAAAATAGTGGCTTTTTACCCTAAATTTAGCTATTTTTTACAAAAAAATAATCTTCATATATAAAGCATTTTTTTCCTATTTCTGTATCGAATAATACAGAAATAGTTAATATTTTGTAACTATATTATTAAATTATATACTTTTATTTGTTGTAATTTTATATAAAAACTCAACTAATATCAAGCATATCTTATTTCTACATTACTATTGTTCTCCATACTTATTTTTCATTTTAATAATAGTTATGTATACATGTATATTGTTGTAGTTTAGTAAAATAGTTTTAATTTTCAAAATTTATCATTATTTTAATCAAATAAAATTAAATTTCTTTTTAAACTTAATAATAACTATTTGTTATTTTTTAAATTAAATTGTATTATTTTTTATTAAAATGTCAAATTTGTCACAGAAAAGACATTTTATTTTTCTATGTGTATAGTATACTTAATTTATGTTCTCGTGTACAAAACTTAAAACTTACTAGGAGGAAATAATATTTATGAAAAAACTGACACTACTTACACTATTTTGTGCTTTAGCAACAGGAGTTATAGCTGGAGATGGCTGGAACGAATCTATGACTATATTTGAACATGGAACTATAACTGATAATAATGGTTTTAGAATTCCTGCTATAACTACAACTTCTCAAGGAACTGTAGTCGCTGTTGCAGATATAAGATATGGTGGACTTACAGGAAATACAGATATGCCTAAAAAAGTTGAGTTTTTAATAAAAACCTCAAATGATGGTGGAAGTACTTGGAGTGAAGGGACAATTTTAGCTCCAGCTGGAGGAATTACAGATCCTTCAATAGTTCATGATTCAAACACAGGAAAAACATTTTTATTTGGATATAATAATGATTCAAATATAACTTCTCCTAATGGAAAATCAGATTTTTTTGTTTATACTTCAGAAGATGGTGGTAAAACTTGGGATAAAGGACAAAGTATAAAAAATGATGCTCTACCAGATGGATATAAACTTGTGTTACAAGGACCTGGAAGTGGAATGGTTCACAATGGTGTAATTTATATGACAACACAAGCTTGGCATGGTGATGCTGATGGTGGAAATGGCCTAAGATGTAGTTCAGGTTTTATTTATAGTAAAGATGGCGGTAAAACTTGGGAACAATCTAATTTAATAGCTGATGCAGGAGCTCCTTGGACAAGTGAAGCTAATATATTTCATCATAATGGTAAAATATATCTAGCAGCAAAAAATGAAAATGCTCAAGCTGGAAATTATGAGTCAAAAGATACAAGAGTAGTTTATTGTACATCAGATAATGGAAAAACTTGGGAGAAAGTAGAAGAAACATTCTTACCAGATAATATAGCAAAAGCTGAAACAAGCACTTTAGCTTTAAATGATCAAGTTTATTTAGTTGGATATTCTGGACAGGGAAATGCCTCTTGGGATAGAAACGATACTTTTCTTACAACAAATACAGGAAAAACAATTAAAATTTTAGATGGCGATACATATGGTTATACATCTATGGCACAAGATTTGGATAATCTATATATTTTATTTGAAACAAAAGTTGGAGTAGCAGATGTTGTTATGAGAAGATTTGATATTTCATCAAAAGAATATGCAAATCTTAATGCACAAATTTTAGATAGAGGTACATACCTTGTTGATATTCAAGATAAATTACTTTCTAAGCAATATGTAAGTGGAGTGTATACAAATCAAAGTGAAAGTGGAACAGAGGCAGTAGTAGAATTAAATAATTTTAAATTAGGAGCTTTCTATAGAAATACTAAAGAAAATAGTGACGATGTTTATAGAACAATTCCATACAATTTAAAAGAAACAACATTAGTTCTATCTCAAGATAATGCATTTATGCAAGGAGATAATATTTTTATTGGATATCAAGCTGGAAAAATAGAATATTCAAATAAAAGTAAAAACGATTTAAATTCATTTGTAATGGGATATACATTTAATAAAGAAATGGAAAATGATAAAATATATACATTAGCTTTAAATGGAATATATAGTAATAATAAAGTTAAAAGAAATGCTGAAGAAGGAGTTGGAAGAACAGCAGACTTTGATTCATATAGCATTAGTATGAAAAACCAATTTTCAAAAAATATCTCTTTTACAGATATGAATAATTTAAAACTAAGAGCTGGATTAAATACAACTTTATTTGGACATGATGGATTTGAAGAAAATGGTGGTATAAAAACTATTGATGGTGGAAAATGGAATAACGCTAAAGTAGATAAAAGTCAAAACATTTCAAATGAAATTTATATAAAAACTACATTAGATCAAAAGATAAAATTAACAGATAAATCAAATATTAAATTAGCTTTAGATTTAGGATGGAAAAAAGAACTAATGGATGTAGATGAGTGGAAAGATGACTTTACAGTTTTAGATGTCGAAAAACAATTTGCTACACCAGTAAAAAAATATGATGGTGGTATTGGTACAGCTACGGTCTCTGCAACATTTGATTTAATTGATAAATTAGAAGTTGGAATAGGATATTCGCTAGAAACTGATGGCGAGTCAACAGTCACAGGAAAAGTAACTTATAAACTATAATAAAAAATAAAAAAAAGCTATCCTATAAGTTATTTGTAGGATAGCTTTTATAAAACTAAAAATTACTCATAGTAATAACTCGGAACAAAGTATTTTGCCTCCATCTCTTTTAACAAGATATCTTCTAAACGATATTTATTTAAGATTGGTTTATTCCAATCAATAATTCTACCATTTTCAAACATAGTTATATCTACAATATTTTTCTCTTTATCATATGTTACCCAATGAGAATGCCAAGGAGTAAATCCTTCTGGAGCTTCTTCAGCATAATAATTGAGTGAAAAATCTAAATCTCCAAGAGTGTTATAAAAATAAATTATATATTCTTGAGTCCCAGGATAATATTCTAAAATTTTAGTTTTACCATCTTGATATTTTATACGATTACCTTTTAATAATGAAAATTCAAACGTCTTCTTATATTCATCTTCGGGATCATATTGAATAATACTATTTGTGTTAAATTCTATTAAACCAGCAACTTTCATTGAATAATTATGCTGTTCATCATGAGCTCCATATAAAAGTCCTAAGTTATATTCTATTTCTGCAGTGGCTCTAAAATCTTCCCCTATTTTTTCATTTACTTTTGATTTTATATACTCATATCCATCTTTATCATATAAAATCATATTACCTGTTGGTAATCCATTTTTATATTCTATTTTAGATATTGGAACTCTTTCATTTTCAGTTGTACGTGTTCTAGATAACCAACCATTTGCAAGTTTATTTCCAGAATACATTCTTGCAATTCCATTCTCATACTCTACTACAAAAGGTCCACTATTATTTTCTGCATTTCCACAACTAGTAAATAAAAATACAATTATTAGTCCTAAAGTCAAAATAATTTTTTTCATAAATTCCTCCTGTACTATCTTACTGATAGTATTCTTATATCTGCTATATATTTATATCTACTTCTAACTTGGGCCAAAGCTGATATATCTGATTCTGCTTTTACAGAAATAGAAGTAACAGCCCATGACTTACCATCTTTTGAATGTTTAACTCTTACCGTATATGTTTTAAGCATAATACACCTCTTCTTTCTTATTTTTTACCATTTAATCTTTTCATATTTTCTTTTTCTGCCCATTCAACTGCTAAATCCCATATATTCTTTAAAATAGTAGATATTTTATTTTTATTATGTTCCCAAGCTTCTTCAAGAATAATTCCTGATGAATACCTTCTCACAAGATATAATTCACCATCATCATGCCAATATTTAGCTATTCCATCCAATTGGCCATTATAGTATGTTTCTTCTTTAGCTATTTTTCCATTTGAGTGATATTCTATAAAAGTGCCTGTTTTTCCCATTTCTTTTTCTTTTATTCCACTTGTATCTGGATTAAGAACTCCATCAACATATCTTATGCAATCAATCCATTCTATTTTTTCTTTTTTTATTATCTTAGGTACTTCTTTCGTTTCTTCTTTTAAAATAGTTTCCTCTATTATTCCTTGACCTTTCTCAATTCCATTTACACATTGATAATAATTTGTCCATCCATTTTTTGTTAAATATTCTTTATATGTGTAGTCAATCTTAATATCTTGTAATTCTCCCTCTTCTGAATAATAATTCCATCTTCCTACTTTAATATACCATGATGGGTTTTCTATCATATTTCCTTCTGCCATAAGTTGACCATTTTTATAGTAAATTCTTCCTAGTCTTCCTTTTTCTGTCAAGATATATTCTTCTTTTAAATATCCATCTTTATAAAAATACTGAACTTTATAAAAGTTATAAAAATTTTTAGATTTACAAGAAGAGTTCAAATTAAAATAGACTTTACTATTATCATCATAATCTATATCCCAAATCTTTCTACCTTCACTATAACACTCTTCTAAATTTAAAACACTATAACAATCATACCATTTCCAAACTCCTTCTTTTTTTCCATTAATATAATAACCTATTTTTTCTATAATATTATCATATTCATATTCAACATAAAGTCCATTTCTTTTATTATTTTTGAAGTTCCATTCTTTATATACCTGAATTTTATTATCTCCAAAATCCTCTATTTTTCTCCATTGTCCATCTAATCTTCCGTCTTTAATATTTCCAATTAATAGACGAGAATATTCTAATTCTGAATATACTTTTCCAGTATAAAGAATATCATTATAATAAAATTTTCCTCCTCTGTGCTTCAAATCTGATAATTTAATAGCTTTATCATAAAATTCTTTTAATTCTTCTTCAGTTATTAATACTATGTATTCATCTTCATCCATAATTTCGCTCATAATTACTCTCCCTTTATGCTATTTAGAATTATCTAATCCATCTTCCATTTACTAATGAATATCCTCTATCCCTTAACTCTGCTCCAATAGCTAAATTTTCAGAAGAGAAATCGTTCTTTTTAAACATAGCAATTAAGGAAGAATCACTCATTCCTTCTAATTGCTCTCTAATATCTTTTACTTCTCCTGCTTTCTTTTGTAAATTTTTTACTCCTGCTTTTAATAGATTTTTAAACATTTTAACCACCTCATATTTTTTTTAGAATATTTTTAAGAAATAACTCTTAATTGCCCTACATAATACTCTTTTTCATTTACTTCTATTTTTAAATAACCAGTTTCTTTACACCTAAATATTCTCTCTATCCTCCCTTCTACTATTCCACTAGGAGTATCTATTTTCAATACTCGATATTCCTTATTAGCTGAGCTCAAAAATATTATCTTTTCTCTGAATAGATTCATCTCTCTTAAAAATGGGATTAAAACTGCATAAGATGAAAAAATCTCTCTTATTACTTCAGACTCATTAATATTTTTTAATTCACTTAGTAACTCTGAATAGTATCTTTGATTTGCTTTACTTAAATTAAATTGTAAGTACTCTTTCTCCTCAAATATCATCTCCTCTTGGTATCTTGATCTAAACTTTAAGGAGAATTTAAAGAGAATCTCATTACACAACTTTTCCCTTGTTATTCCAAAAAATCTACAGTCTTTTTCTATGACATCAATTATTAATCTGGGTACTAAAACTCTCATTTTCTTCTTCAATTCCTCTTCTCCTTAAACTTCCAATATACTATTTCTATTATATAATCTAATCCAAACCTTTTAAATACATACGTTTTTCTATTTTATCTTTCTTTTTATAGAAAGCTTTTTCTTGTTTTAAGTTCCTATTTTTATAAAAAAATATTTATTTTATATAGGTTCTAATGAATTATTTGTATCTAAATTAGCCCTTCTTCTCTAAAACTAAAATACTCATCATCCCCTATTATCACATGGTCTAATACTACTACATTTAGCTTTTCTAATAGTTCTTGAAGTGCTTCTGTTAGCCGTATATCTTGTTTACTTGGTCTTAAATTTCCACTTGGGTGGTTATGTGCCAGTATTACCCCAGCTGAGTTATATCTCAATACTTCTTCTAATACTACTCTTGGATATACTGCTGATTTATCTATAGTTCCATAGAATAGTGTCTTTTCAGCTATAAGTTTATTGGCATTATTTAGAAATAGTATTTTAAATTCCTCATTATGTCTTGGAGAGAGATTTATCTTTAAAAACTCAAGAAGATTTTCCTTATTCTTTATAGTAGTTAAATCTCTTCTTTTTATTCCTTCTTTGCTGATGTAGTGTATAAGCTCCTTTAATTCTTCTATCTCTTGTGTTCCTTCGTAACTTCTCATTTTATATATAACTTCCTCTTTATCTTTACACTTTAGAAATTTTAATATCTTTTTCATAAGTTTCCTCCAATAAAGCAAAAGGACTCCTTAATAGGAGCCCTCATTATTAATCATCTATATTATCTTCCATATAATAAGTATTATACTTATCTTCAAATCTCTTCATATATTCTTCATACTCTTGTGCTACTTTCTTATAGTTAGTTTCCATTACTATATAGCTTTTACGGTGTGATCCATAGCCATGGTCTAATCCTATCTCTGAATAATCTCTACTACATAGATATTTACACTCTGCTCTTTTAAAAGATAGGAAATACTTTCCTGTTAATAAATTCTTCTTTACCTTTGGAGATAAACTCTTCTTTGATGTACTAAGTCTACCTATTATTTCTTTTTCATTGATATATCTAAAGCTAAGTAATTCTCTATCATCATATATTGAAAATGTCCTTTGAAATGCTTGTAAAGCTTCTTGAAATGTATCATATTCATTTATCGTATATTCTGATAACTTTGGTTTTTTCTTATCTTTTATTGCTATTGCCATATGTAAGTAAAATTTCATTTTTTATCACTCCTCTTATTTCTTATTAATAATTCCATCTATAGCTGTTACTGCTGTTCCTACTGCTACTAATATTCCTCCAACTACTCCTAACATACTAATTCCTCCTCTTTATGCTACATATTTTCTATATACATTTAAAAACTCTGCTATCTCTTCAATGTTATTTACATTTAAACTTTCGTACTTGATATAGAAGTTATATAGACTGGCTATACTCATATCCTTATCAACACTAGCTCCAGTATTTTTGAAGTATCTATAAATCTCATTATAGAATACTATTTTAAATGCTCTTTCAAATATCTCTTCCTTATTTAGTGCTAATATTGAACTTTTAAATCTTAAATACTCCTCTGTTAATCTATCCATTAATTCTCCTCCAATCTTTTTATATATGCTTTTATGAGATTTTGTGTATCTTCAAATCTTCCCACAATATAGTCATCACTCTCCATATAGAAATAATAGAGGTCTTTAAGTGATTTTATCTTTTCTAAATCTCTTGCCTTTATATCTCCATACTCTAAATAATTCATAACATCATTATAGAATTTTATTTGTCCTGCCATAGAATAAACTTCTCTGCTATCTTTTTCTAAAGTTTCTTCTTCAAATTCTATATATTCATCTACTAACCTTTGGTAATTATTCATCTTAACTCTCCTTTTTATTTTTTAAATAGTCTTGTATAAATATTTCTATTCCTTCAAATGAACTAACATCATACTCTCTATTTTTACTATAATACTCAAACATATCATCTAATGAAAATAAGGTTAATGCTACTTCCTCACTGATATTTCCATGTTCTATATAATCTATGATATTTAAAGTAAATATTATCTCATCAATACTATAATGGAAATCATATTCTTTGCTTTCTTCCTTGTAAGCTTCTCTCATTTCATTTTCTATTGCCTTTTCCATATATCTCCTTTCTATGCTATTAGTTCTGCACATGCTTGTGATATTTTCTTATCTTTAGCATTGGCTCTTAGATATTTGATATAGTTAATATCCCTATCATAAATCTCTTGTAGTGTCATTCCTTTATACTTTCCAAACTCTATTACTATTTTGCTACTTCCTACTACTTTAGGCTCATCTTTCTCTGCTTCTAATTTCTTAAATGTTAGGTTGTTATCTTCAAGTTCTAACTCTGGCTCTACTGTAAATACATAGCCTTTACCTTGTTGTCTTACTGGATACCATTTATTTTTAGCTTTATATAAATATCTACCTATTCCAAATCCACTACTTGCTACTCTCTTGAAGGCATTAGATATTCCCCCCTTTATACTTTCATACTCTGTCATACTTGCTCCATCTTCTTTGGTTATCCATCTATCATTAATTTTAATAGATAGAGAACAGATAAATCCTGCTGATACTTCCCTATATGATACAGTCCAACCATCTATTCCAAATAGCTCATCTAATCTATTTTGGATAGCTCTTGCTTGTACATAAGCCAGAGCCAATCCTTCCATCTTATCCTTGTTTACTGCTCCAACTCTAAATTCCAATTCCTCTCTAGCAAATGGTTCTCTTAGTTTTTCTAATAACTTATCCATACTCTCAATCCTCCTTTTAATATTCGCTTGGAAACATAATAGTCCAGTATTCTCCAAATGTTTCATCTAGTCCTAGTACTGCCCATATTTTACATTCTTTAACTTCATAGCTTAGGTCAAACTCCCTTTTATCCTGTGGTTCTTCTTGTCTATTAATCATCTTCTTACCTTTAAATTCAAATATCTGAAATGGGTCTAGTCCTTGAGCTTCCTCTTTTTCCTCTTTTAACCTTATAGCTGATACTACCATCAGTAATGCTCTTACATCTAAATCATGTCTTATTAGTGGTGTCATAAATATAGTTCTCATTATATCTCTCCTTTTTAAATTCTTACTCCTATGATTACTTCTTTACTTAAGTTATTTACTACTAACTTTCCATTTAAAATATCTTGGAATATGTATCTTGAATCATCATCAGGTATATCTACAATAGATAGATTAGTCTTATTCTTTTGCTCAATTTCCTCTAACATTTCCTTAATCACTGCTTTAGGAATTTTAGGGATATTTCTATTAGTTTCAGATAATGATATACTTACTACCTTTCTAACATTTATTTTCTCCATCTCTACTATTAATCTCTCCAATATTTTGATAACTCTCTTTGTGCTTAACATAATTACTCCTCCTCTTTTCCTTCTACTAAATCTATTAATCCTTTTTTATCCATACTGCCATATAGCAACTCTTCAAATGATGATAGAGCTACATCAAATGCTTCATCTAGTCTTACATCTTTACTTTTCCACAAAGCAATATACTTATACTTTCCACTTATGTCCAAATTAAAATAGGAACCATATAACATGGCTCCTATCTCTGCTTCTACTTCCTCTTGATTTTGACTTTTAGGATTTTCTCCAAAATGATTTAGATAATGAGTGAACTCATGCATAAGAGTTCCACTCATAGCTACATATCTATCTTTTCTAAGTGTGATAGTATTTCCATCAGTACAACCTCTAGCATGAAGTTCTTTCACTATATTAACTGGAAGATACTGCTCTACTATTTCCTTAGATTTTTTAAATAATTCTGTTATCTTATATTTACTATCCCCTCGCTTCATTCTAGTGTCAATCTCTGGAATAGCTACTGCCTTGTCAGTAGGAGTAGTGCTCTTTATATCAAATACATTAGCATATCTATATCCATAGACATGTTGCTCTTCTTTTCCATCAACTATCTTCTTACTGATAAGTGGTATTAAGATTTGAATAGCTTTAGCTCCCTTTTTGATATTATATCCAAGTTCTTTCCATCTTTTAAAACTAGCTATCATAGTGGCTGTTTTATCTTGCTTGTAGATTAAAATGTTGTTTCTAATACTGTAGTTATAGAAGTTTTTTCTCCTAAATTCTATAAAATCTTTTAACTCTTGTGAGTTCTCCAAGAAGTCTTTTATCTTATCATTTATATTCTCTTTTAAGCCATCTATAATATTCATAAATTTTGTATTTTCCATACTTTCACTCTCCTTACTTGATTTTTAACAGATAATCTTCTTTAAGAATTGCACCACTGACTGCTATATTTTTCTTAAGACTTTCGCTTATTAAATTTTTAGCTGGTTTAATTTCCTCTTTCACTGTTAAGTATTCTTTAGGTATCTTAGATAAATCAATTATCTCTACACTCGTAGTTTTTCTCAAACTAAGATTTCCTAAATCTGTTTCAATCTTCTTTTTATCTAACTCGAGTAATATTCCCTTGATATACCCTTTCAATGAAGCTATTTTCTTCTCCCTATTCTTTTTAATTTCTTCAAGTCTATCTATCTCTGTTTTAGCTACTATATTCTCTAGCTCTAAGTTTCTAATGTATCTCACTATATTTGAACTCTTACTCTCTAACTCTTCCCTTAAATATTCCATCACATTATTATAGTTCTCTTTGTCCATCTCATCTTGGTTGCTCTCTAAAAATATATCCAAAGTATCAATCATCGCATTTTTAATCTCATAAGCTTTCATACTATCACATCCTTTATTATATAAAATAAAAAAGATTCCCATAGGAATCTTTTTACATTTTATAATATATATTCGTCTATTTTTAAGAATTTTAAAATATTTCTTAGCAATATTTCATTTGATTTGTATCTATTTCTACGGACTTTAAAAGATATACCTCTATGTCTTTCTCATGAAGTTTTAAAACATCTTTTCTAACTACATCCTTGAAATAATAAAAATTATCTTTATAAAATAGACATTCATAAATATTTAATTCCCCTGTTTCTATAGTTTTAACAACATAATTAGCATCAGGATATAAATATGTTTCAGGATCTTTATGAAAAAATGAAAAATTTACTATAATACCTGGAATATTTTTTATTTTAAATTGTTTTTTTACTTTCAAGCCAACTTCTAAAAAATACTGATGATCTATTTCTAAAGATTTTTTCTCTTCAAATAAGTTTCCTAAAAAAAATGAATAATTGTTAAAATTTTGATATATTTTATGTATTTCTAATTTTCTTTCAATGTTTTCATCAGCTTGTAATTTACTTAGAAATTCTTCTTTAAAGTTGTCAGTAATACTTCTATTTCCTGTAAGAACTTTCTTGTCATTACCCTTTAAATTTAAATCATACATTTTAGCTAACTCAATTAGAAGATAATAATAAAATAAATTTAATCTTAGTTTATTTCCCATACAAAAATTTGAAATATTTTTTGTTAATTCTATTATTTTATAGATCCTTGAACTCTTTTCTGAAGAATTTACTGCTGGTAATATTCCAGCCCCTGTCCTATAATTGCTAAAATAATAATCTCTATTATTGGCTAAACAACTGTACTTCAATTTTTTTTCAAATTTTACAAATATCTTATAATAATCTAAATATAAATTTTTAATTTGAATATCTTTTAAAAAATGTTTAATTTCTTTTTGTAAATCTGAATTTAATGTTTCTTTTAAAATTTCAATTTCTCCATTGTGTTGAAGATATTCAAAAGTTTTTTCATAAATCACTTTTAAAACTAGTGAATACTTAAAAGTAAATTTATCATCCAAGTTTAATTTTTCATATAACTCTCTATAATTAATACTTAGTATATATTTTATATCTTCTTCTGTTATTTTATAAACAGGTTTCCATAAAAAAATATTTATATTTAAAAAAGTTAAAATTTCTTCCTCTGTATAGTTATTCAAAACCTCTAATATTTGATCGATTTTTTTTAAATTTTTTAATACATCTTCATAAATAGTTAATACATAAGCTATAACCTTTTCTTCTATATCTAAAGAATCTATTTTTAGTAGTTTTATTAACTTTCCAACTTCTAATTTAATTTTTTTATCAAATAGTGTATTTTCTTCTTTTAAATTTTTTTTAATAAAATCAACTATTTCTATATATATATTTTTTCTTTTTATCTTTATGTATTTCTCTCCATATTTATCTAATTTTTCTAATTCACCTATCCAGTATTTTATTTTCCCTATTAAGTAATTTCTTCCAACTTCATTTTTTATAAGATATTCATTGGAAAGATTAGAAAACCTTGTATTATTAGAATAAATTGAGTACTCTAACTCACTATCAATCTCAAAAAATAAATTATAAAATTGATTAAAGCTTAAATCATAAATTGATTTTAACTTCAAAGGAGTTTCTTTTTCTTCCTTAATTTCTATCAAACAATAAGCATCTAATTTTTCACCTATAAAATTAGGAAAAATATATTTTTCTATCTCTATTTCATTAGCTTTCAAAAGTTTTAAAGGGAAATAATTTGTGTATGGAATTTTTTCTCCTTCCAATAACCAAGGAATAGAGTAAAAATAAAATTTTATATTTGTTTTTTCATCCATAACTGATGCCAATTTAGTATAAAGCTCTTTGAAATTTAAATTTTTTATTAAGTAATTCATTTTTTTCTCCTAACTATTTTAGTCACTAAAGTGACTATTTCTTCTTATAAAAATATCTTTTTTCTTGTAAAAAGAAAAAAGTAAAGTCAACCAAAAGACTTTTTACCCTCCAACCTTAAAGTATGGTAATATTAAGACATCATAATAATTAAAAGAGGTATTTAATATGATAGTAAACACTATAAACAGTATCCCTAATGGGATGATAAGCTCCAACATAAACAGTATCCCTAATGGGATGATAGGCTCCAACATAAATAGTATCCCTAGTGGGATGATGGGAAATCCCATAAATAATGGACCAAACGGGATAATAACAAATTACAATAATGGATTTACACTAAACCCACAAATAAACCCTAATGAAAACAGTAATGACGATGAAGAAATTATAAAAAATATAGAAAAAACTGTAATAATAAAATATACTTCTCAAGATATAACATTTTTATTTACTAATGAAGGCTTATTTGTAATTGTAAATAAGTCTATCACCAATAAAAATTATATCAAAACTTTTTTAAAATGTATATTTCTAAATTGTCCCTATAAAGAAATTAAAGAACATATCTTTTGGTTTCAAGGACTTCAATGCAATTCCACACTTCCTAATACGGAAAAAATTATTGAATATGCTTATCATATATCTCAAGAGTTTATATTTTTAACCTTTAAAAAAAGCGATTTTATTTCTTTAAATACAGGCCAAATTTTATTAACTAATTTAGACAATATTTTGAGAAAAATAAAATCTGATGGTGTTACTATCGATTTTTTCTCACCTCTAGATTTACCTCTTTCTCAAAATTTACAAACGAGTTTAGATACCGATAAAGAGCTTTTCCTAGATGGCAAAGCTACTTATAAGAAGGATGAACTTTCTTGTCTTAAAAATATACACGAAAAAATTGAAATAGTAAAAAAAGGAGGAAAATAATGGATAAAAATCTTCAAAATACTATGAAAAATTTTGGTCTTAAAGGTAGCCTAACACTAATGGATAACTTAATTCGGCTTTTACATGCTCTTCCAGCTCTTATAAAAGATGGACATATTATTAGTTTTGGTGAACCTGGTACAGGAAAAACAACTCTTATTGAAAAAAGTTCCAAAACTTGTACGAATATACCTAGTTTTTCTAATGCTGTCCTTTTCGGTAACCAAAAAACAAAGGAGAAAGGTATAATTTCAGATGAATACGATGTCGCCTACTATGAGCAAACAAGCAGATTATCAAATATAGAAGATGAAATAATGACAAATCTCCTAACACATTGTAGTGGGAATGACGTTAAAAGAATAGAAGAAAGTTATAAAAATAGAACTAGCCTAGTATTTTTAGGAAATTGTAATACAAAATATATACCCAGTCTTAATAATTTATACCCTAAATTTAATGACAATTTTTTTGAAGACTTTCCAGATGAATTAAAAGAAAGGCAGGGCTTAGAAAGAATTATAATCTTACCCACATTTTTAATGGAAAAAATAACCCTTGAACACATTATTTCAGCCAATGAAAAACCTATTAAAATAGAAAGAAGAGATCCTATTAATTTTGAGTTCGATGAAGAAATTCCTGTAAGACTAGCTAAAGAAAAATGCAAGATAATCACAACCTTAAATTATTTTTTAAATGATGATAAAGAGCTAGATATAAAGAGTTGGAAATTTAAAGGATTTGAAGCTATAGCTGATTCTATTGTTAATTTAAAAAATGGGGAGTACAAGCCTTTTTACTACAAAAATGAAAATGGACGAAAAATAGCATTAGCTTTAATACTTAATTACCTTCCTGAGAACTCAACTATAGAAGAAGCACACTTCTTAGAACATAGAGCTCTTATCAAATTAAAAGAAGAAACAGTATGGTATAAGATTGCCTTAGATAAGATAGGAAAACTAGAAAATATTTTTGAGAAAAAATACTTTCAAGAGCATACCCCTCAATTTATTCCAGAAATTTTAACTCTCTCTGCTGATGAAATAATTTTGAAACAGCGATATGTTCCTTTGGCTAGTAACTATTTTTCTATAAAAGAATTTGATTATCTACTAGCTGAGAAAAATGATCTTGCTGCTGAAATAAGCTTACTCAAAACTCAACAAGAAAAAGATAGACAAAAGATTGCAGAGTTGACATATGCTCTTGGAAAAGCTCTTGAACGTATAAATGATCTCGTTTTATTTACAAAAGGGTATAAAGAGAATATTAATCTCACTCTCTTAGTAAATCCTAATATTGATTCATTTGATGTAGAAAACAGTAAAAAAGATTTTTGTAAGCTATACCCTAATATAAAGTTGGATGACCTAAAAAATAAAAATATAGGAATAACTAATGAACAACAAATACAGTTAGTTAACTTTGCCCCTATATTCTATACAAAAAAATAGATATATATCATAAATTGAAGGAGGGATAATATGGAACAAATTATATTAAAAAATCAAACAAGTATCTTAACAGCAGAGGAGGTGGCATCTATATGTAAAGTAAAGATAGGTAAAGCATACCAAATTATAAGAGTACTTAACAAAGAGCTAGAAAAGAAAGGATTTTTAACTCTCAGAGGAAGAGTAAATAGAGAGTACCTTCTTGAAAGGCTCGGATTAAAGGAGAGTGCATAGTATGCCTGCAACTAAAGAGCCTAATGGCAAGTGGAGAGCACGTTTCTACTATACTGATATCACTGGTAAAAAGAGAGAAACCCAAAAAAGGGGTTTCTCCACCAGAAGAGAAGCTTTAGAGTATGAGAGGGAATTTCTAAGTAAATCTCACTATAAACTAGATATGACCTTTGAAAGCCTTTTAGAGCTCTATTTAACTGATCTTTCTACACGTTTAAAAGAAAATACATTAGCAACCAAAAAATATCTAATGGAACTCAAAATAGCTCCATTCTTTAATAAAATGAAAATTTGTGATATAACTCCTACAACTATAAGAAATTGGCAAGGGCAGTTATTACAAGCTACAAATGAAAATGGAAAAAAATACAGTCAGACCTACATAAAAACTATTAATAATCAGCTTGTAGCAATATTCAACTATGCCGTAAAATTCTATAATCTAAAAGAAAACCCTTGCCATAAAGCAGTTAGTATAGGAAAGAAAAATGCTGATGAAATGCACGTATGGAGTGTAGAAGAGTTTAATAGATTTATCCATTCCAAAGCTAACCATAAACCAATGGTTATAGCTGGATTTAATATATTATTCTGGTGTGGGCTTAGAATAGGAGAGTTATTAGCATTAACCAAAGAAGATATAGATTTTGAAAAAAAGACTTTGAGGGTAAATAAATCATATCAAAGGCTTACTGGAAAGGATATTATAACTACTCCTAAAACTCCTAAAAGTAATAGAGTCATAGAGATAGATGATAACTTAGTTGAAGTTCTTAAAGAATATATTGAAAAGTTTTATCAACTTCAACCGCAAGATAGATTATTCCCATGTACTAAATACTTATTCGAACATGAAATGAAGAGAATAACTAAAGCTGAAAATATGGAAAAGATAAGATTACATGACCTAAGACATAGCCATGCAACCTTACTAATACATTTAGGAATAAATCCAGTTGTTATAAGTAAAAGACTTGGCCATGAAAAAGTAGAAACTACTCTAAACACCTATTCACATGTTTATCCTAATGCTAATGTTAGTATGATGAACTTACTCAATAGTGTATCAAATAATAAATAATTACAGGGAGAGCTAAGCTCTCCTAGCACTTTTTTTATTTACCTTAGTTACTAAGTATGTTATGATGAAAGAACTTTTTAAATTTTTCTAATAATCAATCTTTAAGTATACTTTTTGATTGAGTAAATTAAGTTACAGTTTCATTAGCTTAATTTACTCTTTTTTTTATAAAAAATCAATCAAAATTGTGAAAATTTCTTTCATACTTTTTGATTGATAATATAGTAATATTTTTTTTAATATGGTATAATATAATCATAAAAAATAGAAAGGAGAGGTTTTATGTTAAATCAAAAAAAGTTAGGACTCGGAGTTGAAGATTTCAAAGAAATCATAGAACAAGATTATTACTATATAGACAAGACTAAATTTATAGAAGAGATTCTCCTTGATGGAGCTAAGATAAAATTATTTTGTAGACCAAGAAGATTTGGAAAAACTCTTAATATGTCCACCCTTAGATACTTCTTTGATATAGAAACTAAAGAAGAGAATAGAAAGTTATTTAATGGTTTAGATATAGAAAATTCTCCTATGATAAGTGAACAAGGAAAATACCCAGTAATATTTCTTACAATGAAAGGAATAGATTCTTCTAGTTGGAATGGTGCTATAAAAAATATAAGAGATAAAATATTTGAACTATATAATGAGTATGATGGTAAAATTAATCATATATTAACAGAAAATGAAAATAAGGTATTCAATAAGTTTGCTGGAAAAGAGAGTGATGAGGAAGAATTAAAAACTTCACTATCTTTTTTAACCTCATTATTATACAAATACTATAATCAAAAAGTTATTGTACTAATAGACGAGTATGATTCTCCTATAATATCAGCTTATGAAAATGGATATTACAATGAAGCTATCACTTTTTTCAAGGGTCTTTATGGGAATGTTTTAAAAACTAATCAATATTTACATATGGGAGTTTTAACTGGTATAGTTAGAGTTGCTCAAGCAGGGATATTCTCTGACTTGAATAATATAGAGAATTATACTATCCTTAATGATGAATTTTCTCAATACTTTGGATTACTTGAAGATGAAGTAGAAAAAGCACTTCAAGATTATGGAATTAGTTATAAACTTGAAGAGGTAAAGTCTTGGTATAATGGATATAAATTTGGAAATTCTGAAGTATATAATCCTTTAAGTATATTAAAATTTTTAAAAACTAAAAAATTAGAAGCTTATTGGGTAAATACATCTGGAAATACTTTAATAAAAGAACTTCTTAAAAATTCTGATAAGCCAGTATTTGATACCTTGAATAATCTATTTAATGGAAAAGAAACAGTAGTGTATATAAGTCAAAGCATAGCTTTAGGAAATAATCTATCTCCAGATGATTTATGGGAATTACTACTATTTTCAGGATATTTAACATTAAAAGAAAAGATAGATATGAACACATATTTTGTGAAAATACCTAATAATGAGATAATGACATTTTTTAAGAATCTATTTGTAGATATTATCTTCAATGGACTTGGAACTATCAATAAGCTAAAATTTGCACTTTTAACTAAAAATTTAGAGGAAATAATAAGTTGTCTTGAAAATCTTGTGTTAAATGCAATGAGTACATATGACACAGATAAGAGATATGAAAATCCTTATCAAACTCTTTTAGAAGGATTTTTATATGGATTAGAAGGAACATATCTTTCAATTCCTAATTTTGAAAGTGGAGATGGAAGACCAGATATAATATTAAAACCAGTAGTTAAAAATAAACCAGCCTATATCTTAGAGTTAAAGAGATTAAAAGATAGAACAGTAGAAAAAGAGCTAGAAGAAGCTTTAAATCAAATTAAGACAAATAGATATGATGCTCTTTTGAAAAGAGAGGGAATAAATGATATAACTAATATAGCTTTAGTTTTTGACGGGAAAAGAGTATATCATAAAATAGAAAAATAGTTAATAGAGAGTAATCTCTCTTTTCTATATATAGAAAGGAACTTATATGAGAAAATATCTATATATACGTGTTTCTACTAAGGAACAAAATGAAGATAGACAATTAGCCTTAAGGGATAAATATGAATTGAGGAACTCTGATGTATTTATTGATAAAGCAACAGGTAAAAACTTTGACAGACCAGCTTATCAAAATCTAAAGGAAGAATTACAAAAAGGAGATACCTTAATTGTAATGAGTTTAGATAGATTGGGAAGAAATAAGGAACAAGCTCTTGAAGAATTAAGAGAACTTAAGCAAAAAGGAATTAGACTTATAGTAGATGACTTACCAACCACTCAAATAGAGTTAGATGAGAAAAATCAGCTTATAATTGAGATGATTAATAATATCTTAATAGAAGTTTATACTACTCTTGCTGAAGAAGAATTAAAAAGAACTAAGATTAGACAAAGACAAGGTATTGATTCTATGCCAGTTAATGAGAATGGAAAAAAATATTCTAAAAAAACTGGAAGAGAAGTAGGTAGGCCAAATAAACAAGAAAATCTTACTACTGAACAAGAAAGATATATCAAAGCTTGGATAAATAAAAGTATAAAGTTATCAGATTGTATTAAATTTAGTGGCCTTAGTGAAGCTACTCTTTATAGAATAAAAGCTAAGTTGATTTCTAAAGAGAATAACTCTAAATCTAAAAATGAAATATGATGATAGTTTAGAAAATATAAAAATAAAAAAAGCAGCTTTTTAGGGCTGCTTTTCTATTATACGGCCAATTTGCGGCCAATTTCTTATTTTTACTATCTAGAAGTAGCTATTTTAGCTAGTTTCAGCTATTCTAGCTCCTATTCCCACTCTATTGTTGCAGGTGGCTTAGAAGAGATATCGTAAGTTAATCTGTTAATTCCTTTAACTTCATTTAAAATTCTATTAGATACTCTTTCTAAGAAATCAAATGGTAAATGAGACCAAGTAGCAGTCATAAAATCTATTGTATTAGCAGATCTTAAAACAGCTGTATACTCATAAGTTCTCTCGTCTCCCATTACTCCTACTGATTTTACTGGTAATAGCACTACGAAAGCTTGGCTTACTTTATTATATAAATCAGCTTTTCTTAATTCTTCAATAAATATATCATCAGCTTCTCTTAAAATATCAGCTTTTTCTTTGCTAACTTCTCCTAAGATTCTAATTCCAAGTCCAGGTCCTGGGAATGGATGTCTATCAACCATATGATCAGGAATTCCCAACTCTCTTCCAACTTTCCTTACTTCATCTTTGAAAAGTTCTCTTAATGGCTCAAGAAGTTTAAATTTCATATCTTCAGGAAGTCCACCTACATTATGATGTGACTTAATTGTCATAGAAGGTCCTTTTACAGACATAGATTCAATAACATCCGGATAAATAGTTCCTTGAGCTAGAAATTCTACATCAGTAAGTTTTGCTGCTTCTTCATCAAACACTTCAATAAACTCTTTTCCTATTATTTTTCTTTTAGATTCTGGATCAGATACCCCTGCTAATTTAGAAAGGAATCTCTCTTCTGCATCTACACATTTTATATTCATATGGAAGTTTTCTCCATATACTTCCATTACTTTTTTAGCTTCATCTTTTCTTAAAAGTCCAGTATCAACAAAGATACAAGTTAGTTGATCTCCTATAGCTTTATGAATTAAAGTGGCAGCTACTGATGAGTCAACTCCTCCAGAAAGTCCTAATAATACTTTCTTATCTCCTACTGTCTCTCTAATATTTTTTATAGTTTCTTCTATGTAGTTACCCATAGACCAGTTTTGTTCACAACCAGCTACATTAAATACAAAGTTTCTAAGGATTTGAGTTCCATACTCTGAATGAGTAACTTCAGCATGGAATTGGATACAATAAGTATTGATATCCTTGTTGTAAGTAGCCGCTACACATGAATCTGTATGTCCGATTTGAACAAATCCAGGTGCCATTTTTGTTACATGGTCATTATGACTCATCCAAACTTTAGAGTTATTTGGTACATTTTGGAATAATGGACTGTTTACATCATCAATTATTAACTCAGCTTTACCAAACTCTTGTTTATCCGCTCTAGCTACCTCTCCTCCCATTAAGTGAGTAGTGATTTGCATTCCATAGCAAATACCTAATACTGGAATCCCCTGTTGATATAATTCTTTACTTATTGTTGGAGCTCCTTCTAAATATACAGAAGCAGGTCCTCCTGATAAGATAATTCCCTTAGGCTTTCTAGCAAGTATTTTGTCTAAAGGCTCGAAATAAGGAACAACTTCAGCATAAACACCCATTTCTCTGACTCTTCTAGCAATCAATTGATTGTATTGAGAACCAAAGTCTAGTATAATAATACTATTTTCTTTCATTTTAACCTCCATATTTAAAATAAACGGGCTGATACCCTGTTGAAAACTTTAAAATTTTAATTTTTATATTTATAAATTTTATCATAAATTCAAAAATGTGTCAAAAGAAATATTTTTTTAAAAATTTTGCTACACCATTGTTATCATTAGTGTCAGTTACATAGTTTACTTGTCTTTTCAATTCTATATCAGAGTTTCCCATAGCTACACCATATTTTACTGTAGTCAACATCTCTAAATCATTATTGGCATCTCCAAAAGCTACACACTCTTCTGTTGAGATTCCATATGATTTTAATACTTTTTCTAAAACTAATCCTTTATTTACATTTTTATTTAAGACTTCAAATAAAAAAGATTGAGATTTAGCAGTATAAACATCATTTCCTAAAACATCTTTTATCTCATCACAAAACTCATTAAACTCTTTTGAGTTTTCCATATTTTGTATTGTTATTTTAGTCATAGAATAATCATCAAAACTATCAAAAGATTTTTTCACAGGAGTAAGACCTGTATGATTAGCATAGTGTCTAGTTTCATCATTATCTAACTCTTCAACAAACCATTTATTATTTTGGTATAAATTAACATGAAAACCCTTCTCTTTTGCCATCTTTATAATTTTTTTTGAATATTTCTCTTCTAGTGGCAAATTAAAAATAAGTTCATCATTTTTATAATTTACAACCTTTGCTCCATTATAAGCAATTATAGAACTATCTATTCCCAATTCTTGTGCAAAAGGTTTTGCTGAGATATATGTTCTTCCTGTAACAATAAATATTTTTACTCCTTTATTTTCTAAGTATTTCAAGACCTCTTTATTTATATCAGATATTTTTTTATCAGATGTAAGGAGTGTTCCATCTAAATCAAGGGCTATAGCTTTAATTTTCATAGTTTTTCTCCTTTATCCCTAACTTATTTTTACACTACAATTATACCATAATATATAAAAAAGGAAAAGATACTAATCCTTATTTAGCTCTTTTCCTTCTTTACTTTAAATTAACATTCTATTTCCAAGAATTCATTCTTTCAGCTAGCTTTACTTTTTCTTCTTCTAGCTCTCTCATAAATCCTTCTAATATCTCTTTTGTACTCATAGGTTCATTAACCATTGCTGCTACTTGTCCTGCCATAACACTTCCATTTTCAACATCTCCATCTACAACAGCAAGTCTTAATCTACCTGTTCCTAATTTTTCTATCTCTTCTTTAGGAGTTCCTACTTTTTCCATCTCTAATATTTGTTTAGCAAATTTATTTTCAATAACTCTTACAGGATGTCCAGTATAGTTTCCTGTTGAAACAGTTGATCTATCCTTAGCTTTTAAGATTACTTTTTTATAGTTTTCATGTACTGTACATTCATTAGCTACTAAGAATTTTGTCCCTACTTGGATTCCCTCTGCTCCTAGTGAAAGTGCAGCTAAAAATTGTTTTCCACCAGCTATACCACCAGCTGCTATTACTGGAATGTTTACAGCTTCTACTACTTGAGGCACTAATGACATAGTAGTTAGAGTTCCTATGTGTCCTCCTCCTTCCATTCCTTCAGCTATTACTGCATCTGCTCCTATTTTCTCCATTCTTTTAGCAAGTGCTACTGAAGCAACTACTGGAATTACTTTTATTCCTGCTGCTTTTAATCTCTCCATATAAGGCCCTGGATTTCCTGCACCTGTTGTTACTACTGGTACTCCCTCTTCTATACATACCTCTATTTGCTTTTCAACATCAGCCATCATAAGCATTAAGTTTACACCAAATGGATTAGAAGTAATAGATTTTACTTTTCTTATCTCTTCTCTCAAAATATCTACTGGCATACCTCCACCAGCAATTATTCCTAATCCTCCATCTTTAGATACATGCCCTGCTAAATTTCCATTAGCTATCCAAGCCATAGCTCCTTGAAATATTGGGTATTTTATTCCCAGTAGTTTACAGATTTTGTTATTTTCCATAAATCCTCCTAATTACTCTCTTATTCTTTAAATACTTTTTTAAATCTATTGAATATTTCATGTACAGAAAGAATTTCATTAATTTTCCATGCATCCTTTCCTGCAAAGAAAATTCCACCTTCATAATCTCCATTATGACCCCTTACTAATCTTTCATTTACACAAAATTTATATGTACATTTTTTTAAACATTTTACACAATGTGTTGGTTTATCTGGATTATCGTCTAATATTTTTTGAACAAAAGGACTGATGATGGCATTAGCTGGTAATCCAGCAGAACTCATCATCTCCACTATATCTCCCTCTTTGGCATTCACATACATATTTTTAAAGAAATCGTCTACCTCACACTCTTCTGATGCTACAAATCTACTTCCCATTTGTACACCATCTACTCCAAGTGAAAGCATTCTTTCTGCATCTTCTGGAGTAATTACTCCTCCAGCTCCAAATACAGGTATATCTATATTTTTAGTAATCTCTTCCATTATATCCCAAGAATCTAAATTTGTTCCTAAGTGTCCTCCTGCATTTCCACCCTCTACAACTATTGCATCTGCTCCAAGTTTTTGAGAGATTTTTGCAAGCTTTAATGTAGATACAATTGGAATTACTTTTACTCCTGTTCCTTTTACTACTTCAAATATATCTCTTGAAAATCCAGCTCCAAATATAATTATATCTATTCCAGCTTCTATTGAAGCTTTTACTAAATCCATGAAATTAGTAACAGCAAACATTATATTTACTGCTAAAGCTCCACCTTCATTAGTAATCATATCTCTTGCTTTTTTTATTTCTGCTTTTAATTCATCAGTAGATAAAGTTGTTCCTGCTATTACTCCTACTCCACCTTCATTGGCTACAGCTGCAGCTAATTTTGCCATAGAAACTCTAATAGCCATTCCACCTTGAATTATTGGTACTTTTATCTCTAAATCTCCTATTTTTACCATGTTATAATTTACCTCCTAAATGAAATCTAGATAAATTATAACATGTGTAAGCTTATTAGTAAAGAGTTAAATTACACATGTTTTTTAAATTCTTTTTACTCTCTTATTTTTTCTATTTTTTAAAAACTCTTCAAGATTCTCTATTGAATAATTTATAATTTTTTCAACAGGATAATCTACCTCAGAAATTAATTTTTCAGCTTCTTGGAATTCTCCTATATCATAAGAAATATGTGAATCTGTTCCTAAAGCTACTAAGGCATTATGTTTTTTACAAAACTCTAATATTTTTTTACAATTTTCCCTTGAACCTTTTCTAGAACCTTTTAATGATGAATTATTTATCTCAATAGCTACTCCAGCTTTTACTGCTTCCTTTACTACTAATTCATATTCCAATGGAAATTGTGGATTCCCTAAATGTACCATAATATCTACTTTTTGACTTCTAATCATATTGATTACAGCCTCTGTATTTTTTAAGCTATATCCTGGCTCTCCATAGGCTTCAATAGTATGAAGTCCACATAAAATTATATCCATAATATCATATATTCTTTGATTTATATCAAAATTTCCATTTTCATCTATTATATTTGTTTCTACGCCCTTTAAAACTCTTAAGTCTCCTACATACTCAGGAATAACTCTCATGTTTACCAAACTCCACCAATGAGGAGAATCTTGTAATGCTGGTCCATGATTTGTTATAGCTATTACTTTCATATTTTTTTCAGTAGCACTTCTTATATTTTCTTCCAAAGTACTATATGCATGAGGATTAACACTAGTATGTATATGTAAATCAATAGGGTATCTCATCTTTCCCTCCCTTCTCAACTTTTAGTTTTTTAAAATACTATTTTTCTAACAATCTATATTATATCATAACTCTTAAAATAGTTCAAAATAATTACAGTTGTTTTTATTTATTTTTTATATACTTCAATATAATTAAAAAATATAGGAGGCTGTTACAAAATTTAAATTGTACCATCCCCCATATTTTTAAATAAATAAAGCTATTAAAACTAAAATTCCTAAGATTATTCTATATACTCCAAAAAATACAAAATCTTTTTTCTTTATATAACTCATAAACCATTTTATAACTAAGTATGCTACTAAAAAAGAAACTATTGTTCCTACTCCTATAAGTCGCCATTCCTGTGTTGAATAATTCATACCGTTTTTTATAAGTTTTAAAAGTGTAGCTCCAAACATTGTAGGTATAGCCAAGAAAAAAGAAAACTCTGTAGCTACTCCTCTAGAAAGTCCTAAAAGTAAACTTCCTATTATTGTAGAGCCTGATCTAGATGTTCCTGGTATCATTGCTAAACATTGAAAAAATCCTATTATAAAAGCTAATTTATAACTTAATTTTCCTAATGTATCTATTTTTCCAGCAGTTTTGTAATATTTTTCTATTAATATAAGAATTATTCCATAAAAGATCAATGTTGTTGCTACTACAAAAACATTATCCATAAAATATGCTGATATATAGTCATCTAATAATAATCCTATAATTGCAGCAGGCAAAACACCTATTATAACTTTTGTCCACAATCTAATTCTTGAAATAAACTGATTTTTTTCCTTTACAAAAGGAGTTAAATCCTTCCAAAAATATATAACAACTGCTAAAATAGCTCCAAGTTGAACAATTATTAGGAAACTTTCCATAAAATTTTTAGAGAGATTCCCATTTCCTATAAACTTCTCTACTAAAATCATATGACCAGTACTACTTACAGGAAGAAACTCTGTCATTCCCTCTACAATTCCAAGTATTACAACTATTAAAAAAGGATTCATCTACCTACCACCTTATAAGTACGAGTCTTCTTTAGCTAGATAGTTTTGAACATAATCTTTTACTCCCTCTTCTAATGAAGTAAACTTCTTAGTGTATCCAGCTCTCTTTAATTTTTCCATTGAAGCTTGTGTAAAGTATTGATATCTTCCTCTTAAATCTTCAGGCATAGGAATAAATTCCACCACATCTTCTACTTTTAATTCTGGATTATTAGAAGCAGCTCTCATAGTTGCCATAGATAAATCTAAGAAACTTCTTGCTTCTCCTGTTCCTATATTATATACTCCAGATTCTACTTTTTCAGTTAATAAGAAATACATTACATCTACTACATCTTTTAAATAGACAAAATCTCTAAGTTGCTCTCCATCTTTAAATCCCTCTTTATGAGATTTAAAAAGTTTTACTCCACCATTATCTCTATACTGATTAAATGTGTGGAATACCATAGAAGCCATTCTTCCTTTATGGTACTCTTGTGGTCCATATACGTTGAAGAACTTAAGTCCACACCATTGTTTTGGAGCTATACTTTGTTTAAAAGCCCAGTCATCAAATATTTTTTTAGAGTATCCGTATTTATTTAATGGTTGTAATTTTTTTAGTTCCTCTGGAGTTACATCATCATTATATCCTAGCTCTCCAGCTCCATAAGTAGCTGCTGATGAAGCATATACATATGGTATTTGTCTAGCAGCACAAAAATCCCATAACTTTTTACTATATCCATAGTTATTCTCCATTAAGAAATCTCCATCTCTTTCGGTAGTGGCGGAACAAGCTCCCATATGAACTACTCCAGTTATTTTTCCAGCATTTGCTGGATTAGCTAGCCAATTAAATAACTCATCTCTATCTACCCAATCAGCATAATCTCTCTTTCTAAGATTTAACCATTTTTCCTCTGTTCTTAGTTTATCTACAACAATAATGTCATTTCTTCCCATCTCATTAAGTTTCCATACCATTGCACTTCCTATCATTCCAGCTGCACCAGTTACTATTATCATAATTATCCTCCTCTATCTTTTTAAATATTTTTTAATTTTTTCAAACTGAGAGTACTCCAATCCTGCATCTCCTAAATCTACTCCCTCTCTATTTTCACCATGAAAATCAGAACCACCAGTTATTAGTAAACCATATTTTTTAGCAAGTCTTTTATATTTTTGCTTTTCTAATTTTGTAAATGAACTATACTGAGTTTCAAGGGCATCTAATCCACACTCTTTCAATCTTACAATGAGATTATTCAATACTTCATCATTTAAAGTAATTAATTTAGGATGTGCTAGGGATACAAAACCACCATTTTCTTTTATCATTCTTACAGCTCTTTCTGGTGGAAAATTCTCTTTAGGAACATAAGTTAGACCACCATTTCCTAAATATTTGCTAAAGGCTTCATTTTTACTGCTAACTATACCTTTTTCTAAAAGATAATTAGCAAAGTGTAATCGACTTATAATTTTACCAGGAGCAAAAGTTTTAAGTTCCTCTATATCTATTATTATACCAATTTTTTCAAATTTTTCTATAATTTTTCTATTTCTTTTATCTCTAGCCTTTTCCAATTCATCTAACTCTGACAAAAAATTTTTATCATCTAAGTTTAAAAAATATCCCAATATATGTATCTCTAAATTATCTTCATTACAAGATATCTCTATACCTTTTATAAACTCCATTCCATATTTATCAGCTATCTCTTTTCCTTTCTCCACTCCAGATACAGTATCATGGTCTGTTATTGCTAAAGCTATTACATTATTTTTTATTGCTCTAACTATAATCTCCTCTGGAGTATAAGTTCCATCTGACTCTATAGTATGAATATGCATATCTACTTCCATAAAATTCTCCTTTAAATAGTAAAAGGAGAGAAAAAATTCCTCCTCTCCCCCTTAACTTTTTTATTTTAATTAATCATCCCATTTATCTAAAGTAGAAAAATATTCTGGATATGCTATATATAATGCTTTAGCATTTACATTATTTTGCTCTAATGAAGTTGTATTTTCCTTAGCATCTATATTTGTAATTTTTATAACTCTATCTGATATCTCTCTATTGTACCAAGCTCTTTCATCATAGAACTCATTTCTCTTTATAAATTTATTTAAAATCTTTCTTAATTTTTTAGTATCTTTTTCTGATAAGTCATTTTGTTGAGAAAAAGCTACTATTTGCTCCCACTCTTCTTGAGTTGCTACTACATTTTTTATATGGTTAGATGGATTTTCCATTTTTACAAATGATTCTCTTACCATTCTATCAACAAGTCCTTTAGGATTTTTTAGATTTTCATCAGCTAAATAAAACTTTCTCGGTAATTTTTTATTGTATTTATTTACTAAGTCTAAGAAATCACTATACTCTTCATCTGTAATAGTTGTTGCATCTTTTTTCTCTAATGAAGTTAAGAAATTGAAGTCTTTTTCACTCATCTTTCCAGTTTTTCTTAAATAGATAATTGGATTTTCATTTCCATACCAATCCTCTATCAAAGATTCTCCCTCTACAACTTGTATTATTGTTTTGTCCCACTCTTTTGCTGACTCCTTAGTAATAGAGTATTTTTTTTCTAATGAAGCTCCTTTCTCCAACGAACTACATGAAGCAAGTAAAGCCACTACAAAAAGTCCTGCTACTATTTTTTTCATTATTAGCCTCCTTATACTCTTCCACAACAATTTTTATATTTTTTTCCACTTCCACAAGGACAAGGAGAATCTGGTGTTAATTCTCCTTCTTCTACTTCCACACCATTTTCATCTTCAGAAGTATACTCTACACTCTCATTTTCATCTTTCATATTTACCTCTTCCTCTTCATGATTTTTTATTATTACTTTAAATAAGAAAGAAGTAGCTTGCTCTTTTATCGTTTCTACCATTTGCTCATAAAGTTCTCCTGATACTAACTTATATTCTACAACTGGATTTTTTTGACCATAAGCTCTTAAGTAAATTCCCTCTTTTAATCCATCTAAAGCTTTTAAGTGTTCTCTCCATCTAGCATCAATTACTTCAAATAAAATGTATTTTTCAAGTCTTCTCATTAAATCTCTTCCAACTTTAGACTCTTTTTCATCATATTGAGCACAGATAGCATCAAAGATTTTTTTGCTATAATCTTCTATACTCATAGATTTATACTCTGTCATATCTTCTATAATATAACCATAGTTATCTCTTAAGTATTCAGCAAGACCTGACATATCCCAATCTTCTTTGTATTCTCCCACAAATCTCTTTGCTACCTGAGAGTAGATAACTTCATGTAACATCTTAATAATACTATCTTTTAAATCTTCCTTAGCCATTGCTTCATTTCTACTATCATAGATAGCAGTTCTTTGTTTATTCATTACATCATCATACTCTAATAAATTTTTTCTGATTCCAAAGTTTCTTGACTCTATCTTAGTTTGAGCATTTGCAATAGCTTTATTTATCATTGGATGAGTTATAGGTTCTCCCTCTGGAAGTCCTAATTTTTCCATTACAGTTTTTACTCTATCAGAACCAAATAGTCTCATTAAATCATCTTCTAAAGATAGGTAGAATTCTGATTCTCCTGGATCTCCTTGTCTTCCTGCTCTTCCTCTTAATTGATTATCTATTCTTCTTGATTCATGTCTTTCAGTACCAAGTATAAAAAGTCCACCTATTGATTTTACCTTTTCTCCCTCTTCCTTACATTGAACCTCATATTTTTTCAATACTTCATCATAATTTTCAGCTTCTCTACTTCCTACCTCTGCCACAGCTAAGAACTCTGGATTTCCTCCTAACATAATATCCGTTCCTCTACCTGCCATGTTTGTAGCAATAGTTACAGCTCCAAATCTTCCAGCTTGAGCAACTATCTCAGCTTCTTTTGCATGGTATTTAGCATTTAATACATTATGTTTTATTCCCCTAGCTTTTAATAGCTCAGATAATTCCTCCGAACTTTTAATAGAAATAGTACCTACAAGCACAGGTTGACCTTTAGCATGTAACTCTTCTATTCTTTTTATAATAGCCTCTATCTTCTCTTTACGTGTCTTATAAACTAAGTCAGCATGGTCTATTCTTTGTACTGGTTTATTTGTTGGTATAACTACTATTTGCAATCCATAAGTATGTACAAATTCTGCTGCTTCTGTTTCAGCTGTACCAGTCATACCAGAAAGTTTATTATACATTCTAAAATAGTTTTGTAATGTTATAGTTGCAAGAGTTTGATTTTCTCCAGCTATGTGTACTCCCTCTTTAGCTTCTATCGCTTGGTGAAGTCCATCTGAATATCTTCTTCCTTCCATAGCTCTTCCAGTAAATTCATCTATGATTATTACTTGTCCCTCTCTTACAAGATAATCTCTATCTCTTTTAAATAACTCTTTAGCTTTTAAAGCTTGATTTAAATAGTGAGTTAACTCTACATTTTCTGGAGAATATAGATTTTCTAATTTTAAGAATTTTTCTACTTTAGCTATACCTTTTTCAGTTAAAACTATATTTTTTGCTTTTTCATCTACTTCATAATCTCCAAACTTTTCAGCTGGTAACTCTTTTTTTAATTTTACATCTTTTATTCCCTCTGTTTCATAACTTCTATTTAACATAGAAACTACTTGATAGAAGATTTGATACCATTTAGTAGAGTCTTCTGCTGCTCCAGAAATAATAAGTGGTGTTCTTGCTTCATCTATAAGAATAGAATCAACCTCGTCAACTATACAGTAGTTAAGTGGTCTTTGTACTTTTTCTTCTAAGCTTCCTACCATATTATCTCTTAAATAGTCAAATCCAAATTCAGAGTTAGTACCATATGTGATATCACAGTTATAAGCAGCCTTTCTCTCCTCTCCGGAGATACCATTTAAAATAACTCCAGAAGTAAGTCCCAAGAAAGAGTATAATCTACCCATCATCTCTCTATCTCTAGCAGCAAGATAGTCATTTACTGTGATAACATGAACTCCCTTTCCTGCTAAAGCATTTAGGTACACTGGACAAGTAGCAACCAAAGTTTTTCCCTCTCCAGTTTTCATCTCTGTTATTTTTCCTTCATGAAGTACAATTCCTCCAATAAGTTGTACATCATAATGTCTCATACCAAGTACTCTTTTTGATGCCTCTCTTACAGTAGCAAATGCCTCTACCATAATATCATCTAAAGTTTCTCCTTGAGCTAATCTCTTCTTAAAAATTGCTGTTTTTTCTCTTAATTGTTCATCTGTTAATTTTTCGAAATCTGGCTCTAAAGAATTGATAGCAGCAACTATTTTTCTAATTCTTTTTACTTCTCTATCATTTTTAGTTCCAAAAATCTTTTTAAAAATATTTCCTATCATTGATGTTCCTCTCTTTAATTTTTTTAAATACACTTCTTCAGACTATATGCTACCATAAAATGAGTTATTAGTCAAATAAAGGTATATTTTTTAACTCTTTTTTCCACAGATTTTCATAAACTCCTCTTCTGTTATTATCTTTACAGTTCCTAACTCTTGAGCTTTCTTTAGCTTACTTCCTGCCTTTTCTCCCACTATTAAATAATCTAAATTTTTGCTTACAGCAGAAAGATTTTTCCCACCAAGTTTTTCTATCTCTTCTTTTATTTCATTTCTTGTGAAATTTTGTAATGTTCCTGTAAATAAAAATGTTTTTCCTGTGAATACTTTCTCTTCAGCTGGTAACTCCTCTTTTCTCTCTTGAATGAAAGTAAGTCCATGTGCTTTTAACCCCTCTATAAGCTTTTTCTTCTCCTCATCTCTAAAGAAATCAAAGATAGCTTGTGCCATCTTATCTCCTATTCCTTCTATCTCCATTAGTTCCTCTACACTCATACTCATAAGTTTATCAATATTCCCACTTGAATCAGCTAAAAGTTTTGCTGAAGTTTTACCTACAAAAGGTATTCCTAAAGCACATAAAACTTTTGAATACTCTCTTGTTTTACTATTTTCAATAGCTGTAAGAAGATTATCCACACTTTTTTTACCCATTTTTTCTAGTTTTTCTAATTCTTCTCTATGATTTTTTAACTCATATATATCTACAATATTTTTTATAAATCCAAGTCTTAACATATTTTCTACTATTTTACTACCAAAACCAGCTATATTCATAGCATCACGAGATACAAAATAGATCAATTCTCCCTCTATTTTTCCTGGACAACTTATATTTGGACACCTGATATCTACCTGTCCCTCTTCTCTTTCTACCTTTGTATTACATATTGGACAATGAGTAGGCTCTTTTATTATTATTTCATTTCCATCTCTTAACTCCTTTACAGCCTTTACTACTTGAGGTATTATCTCTGCAGCTTTTTCTATAAATACACTATCACCTATTCTGATATCTTTTCTCTCTATCTCTTGATAGTTATGTAAACTTGCTCTTTTTACTCTACTTCCTGATAACTCTACCTCTTCAAGCTCTGCTACTGGAGTAACTTTACCTGTTCTTCCCACTTGCCAAGTAACTCCTAATATCTTTGTTGTAACTTGTTTAGCTGGGAATTTAAAAGCTATTGCCCATCTAGGGCTTTTAGTAGTATTTCCTAACTTATCCCATAGCTCTATATTGTCCACTTTTATTACCATTCCATCTGTTTCATAATCTAAACTTTCTCTCTTTTCTCCCCAATACTCAATTCTAGATATAAGTTCAGAAGAGTTTTTCAATACCTCACATACTCCTGTTGTCTTTATTCCGAGTTTAGCAAGATATTCTATACTTTCACTATGAGTTTTCACTCCATAGTTTTGAGCATCTACTAAAAAATAAAAATAGGCATCCAATCCTCTTTCCTTTATAATACTTGAATCTAATTGTCTTAAAGTTCCAGCAGCAGCATTTCTTGGATTAGCAAAAACTTCTTCCCCATTTTCCATTCTTTTTTTATTTAACTCTTCAAACTTAGATAGAGGTAATACCACTTCTCCCCTTATCTCTATGCTTACTTTCTCTTTTAAAATTTTAGGGATAGATTCTATCTCCAAAATATTTTCTGTAACATCTTCTCCTACTGTTCCATCTCCTCTTGTTACGGCTCTTACAAGTTTTCCCTCTTCATATTGAATACTTAAGGATAAACCGTCTAATTTTAACTCTAAAGCATAGGCTAAGTTTTTCTCTTCTGGTAAAAGTTTTTTTACTCTCTCTATAAAATCAGATATATCTCCCTCATTATATGAGTTAGATAAACTTAACATAGGTTTTTTATGGGCTACCTTTTGAAACTTTGTTTCTTTAAGACTTGTAGCTCCTACTATTTCTGTAGGAGAGTTTTTTTCCTTATACTCTGGATATTTTTCTTCTAACTCCTTTAACTCAACTAACAACTTATCAAACTCTACATCAGATATTAAACTTTCATTATTTGTATAGTAGTAATCACTATATTTTTTTATCTTTTCTCTCAACTCTTTTATATATTTTTCCACAATATTTCTCCTCTCAATTAAACTTTACAATGTAATTATAATATAATTTCTTTAATTTTGTCTAAAGTTTTTTATAAATTTCCTATTCCTAAATTCTAAAAAAAATGGTATGATATGTAAGTAAATATATATTTTTTTAAGGAGGACTTATGAAACAAATTCTTGTTTTTGGACACAAAAATCCAGATACTGATTCTATATGTTCAGCTATATCTTTTGCTGAGTTAAAAAATGCTCAAGGTGTAAATGTTATCCCTTGTAGATTAGGAAATGTTAGTAAAGAAACTCAATTTGCTTTAAACCATTTTGGAGCAGAAGCACCTCTATTTATAGAGAATGTAAATGCTGATGAAAATGGAAAAAAAGAGGTTATCTTAGTTGACCATAACGAAAAAGCTCAAACAGCTGATGGAATTGAATCTGCTAAAATATTAGAAGTAGTAGACCACCACAAATTTGCTCTAACTACTGATGAGCCATTAAAAATAACTGCTGATACAGTTGGATGTACTTGTACTCTAATCTATAGACTATTTAAACAAGCTGGAATCACTCCATCTAAAAAAGCTGCTGGGCTTATGATGAGTGCTATCATATCTGATACATTATTATTTAAATCTCCTACTTGCACACCAGAAGATGTAGAAGCTGTAAAAGAGCTTTCTAAAATCTGTGGAGAGGAAAATTATGAAGATTATGGAATGAAGTTATTAATAGAAGGAACTTCATTATCTGATAAAACTCCAGAAGAGATTATTACAATAGATATGAAAGAGTTTGATATGAATGGTAAAAAAGTAGCAGTTGCTCAAGTTAATACTGTTGATGTTGCTGGACTTTTAAATACTCAAGCTGAATTAGAAGCTGCTATGAACTCTATGAGTGAAAAATCTAACTACGATTTATTTGTATTAGTAATAACTGATATTATAAAAGCTGGTTCTTATGTATTAACTGTTGGAACATGCCCAGAGTTAGTTGAGAAAGCTTTCAATGTAAAATTAGAAAATAAAACAGCTTGGTTAGAGGGAGTAGTTTCTAGAAAGAAACAAGTAGTTCCTTTCATGTTAACGGCTAGCCAAAACTAATTAAAAATTTTTAGAAGGTGCTTTGTCACCTTCTTTTTTTATGCTATAATCTATATTATTTTACTCTAATACAAAGGAGATTATTATGAAGAGAAAAATTTTAATTATAGAAGATGAAAAATCTCTTGCTCAAGTTCTTGAAGATACTTTTTCACAAGAAGGATTTGAAATAATTAAAGCATTTGATGGTGAGAATGGTGTAGATAAATTTTATAATGAAAAACCTGATTTAATACTACTTGATATAAATCTACCTAAAAAATTAGGTTGGGAAGTATGCAAAGAGATACGTGAAACTTCTAATATCCCAATAATTATGATGACAGCTAGGGATTCTGACAGTGATGAATACAATGGTTTAAGTATTGGAGCTGATGATTATATTACTAAACCTTTTAACCTTAAAATTTTATTACTAAAAGTAAAAAAACTTTTAAAGTTAGATGATAATAATATCTACAAGTTTGAAAATTTTTCTTTTGATATAAAAAAGGGTGAGATTACTATCAATGGAGAAAATAGCGAGCTTACTAGAAGAGAGATACAATTTTTAGAATATATGATAAAAAATAAAGGAATCATATTTTCAAGAGATTACCTTTTAAACGAAATTTGGGGATTTGATTTTGAAGGAGATGATAGAGTAGTGGATACTCTAGTCAAAAGAATACGTAAAAAACTAGGAGATTATAGTTTCTTACTTAAAACAATAAGAGGAATGGGGTATAGTTTTGATGAAAATAAAAATTAATCTTTTTCAAAAAATATTTATTTTCTCTATATTTTTAATTATTTTCACTGTTACAGTAAGCTATCTTTTCAGTACTTTCTTAGCTGATTCTTTCTATATTGATAGAAAAAAAAGTGAGATATTAGAAATTGTAAATAACGCTAAAAAGCTTTCAATAGATGAATATATTTTTAAAGATTATGCTTCTGAACTAAAAAACAAAGAGGGTATTAATCTGTATATTCTCTCAGAAAATGACACTGATATCTATGATAAAGATGATACCTATTATAACTATGAAGATAAATACTTTACTCAACTTGAAGATGGATTTCATATAAAAAAATTACCTTTTTCTAATATAATGTTGCTTGTTTATAAAGAAGAACTCCCTAATGGAGAGCTACTTTTTGTTACAACCTCTCTATCTGTTATGAGTAGTCATAGACATGAGGTATATTCATTACATTTAATAACATTTTTTCTAACAATGATTTTAAGTTATATTTTGCGTTAATCTCTTGCATGACTACTCCTCATCATCTCCAAAAAATTGGTTGAATTCCTGTTTTATCGCTTGAATATAACTGTCTTTATCCTTATCAGTCCAGTCATCAAATCCATCTACCTCATTGCTATAGACTTTCAAGAACACATTACGCGTACAAACAGGTACAAATTTCCCTTCTGCATCAACCTCAATAATAATTCTACGTTTTTGGTCAAATGGGCTATTTCCATAAGAGCGATTCGTATTAGCGTCTAGCAAGGTTAAATTAGCTAGACTATCATCAGCTTCAGCAGTCTCATCGGCCGTAGCATGAATATGCTCGATATCCCATTTCTCTTTCTTATAAATATCAAAAGGAAATCGATATTGTTTTTCACTCTTATTAATCAAAGTAACGAGATTAAACAGTAAAAGAGTAGATTTGATAGTTTTATTTTTAGTACCATAGGAAAGTTCTTCTATAGAAGCTATATCACCCGGAAGAGTTTCATAAGCAAGGTCTTTTAATTTAGAAAAAGCTTCCGACTTTTTCATCCCTCTAGTAGCTTCAAATACCTTTTTAATGCTCTTAGCGTCATCCGATAATAGATAGCCGATTAAATGGTATCTATTTAGGTCCTTGTACCAATTGGTCAATTCTTCAAATTTTAAGTAGACTTTATCCCAGTAGTCACTTATAAAAATCGATTTATTTTCAGCATTTTGATATTTTGCGTAGATTGAGTAAAAAGTTGCGTAAATATCATTTTGAGGTATTTCTAAAGTTTCATGTTCAAGTAGGTTAAACAAAAGATCTATCCTAGTGACATAATTCTCACTATTTGTAAGAAACTTCCAAAATGATTCCTCTTGAAGTCTATGTTCAATAATATCCCATTCTATTCCCCTATGAATCCTTTCACTATCATTTTCAGATTCATAATTAGATTGATCTAACAATAGAGCCTTAATAAGTTCAGCATTAGTCAAAGGAATCTTACCTAAGTTAACTTTGGTAAATAGTTTTATAGGGTCTTCTGTCTCATCAATTTCATACCAAATAAAGAAAACAGCCTCTGTTAAGACTTGATAAATATCGTGTAGAGCATTATCCGAATTTATATCTTCTCGTTCCACCCATTTATCAATAGCAGCAAAAGCCATACTGATATGATGCGCATCAATGTCATAATCCTCGATTTGTTGATAAGTGTCAAAGTTTAATTCTTTTAAATACTTAGCGCTCTGTTCCCTTGTTTCATAAAACAACTCAAAGTAATCATATTGATTGCTTCTTCTACGACCACTACTAAATTCAGCAGACATAAATTTCAAAAAAATAAAGATCGTTGTTAGCCTCTGTTGACCATCAACGACATCATAAGTATTGTCTGAAAGTTTCTTAACAATCAAGGGCTGTAAACAGTACTTATAATCTCTGTTTTGTTTACTATGTGTATAGAGGTCTTCTAAAAGAGTTGTAACCTCATGTTCAGTCCAGCGATAGCCTCTTTGATATGAAGGAACATTAAATTTTAACCCTTTTAGGTCTTCAATTCGTTTTTCAGAAACTACCATTTGATATCTCCTTTTCATCCAAACGTTCTTATTAGAATTGACAAAATTATCATCTACAATTATAGCACTATTATAAATCAAAATATTGAAAAAAATGTAAAATACTTTCTATAGAGTGACAGGATAATGAAAAAAGCCACCATATGGTGACCTTTAATTAATAAAATTTCTTTTATAAACTTCTCCTCACCCCAACCAGTCTTTTTCTTTGGCAATGCGGACGGCTTCTGTTCGGTTGCCTGCATCGAGTTTGGTCAGAATGGCTGTCATGTAATTTCGGACGGTTCCATTTGAGAGAAAGAGGCTTTCTGCGATTTCTTGGTTGGTTGAACCTTGAGCCACCATGGCCAAGACTTCTTGTTCGCGTTGGCTGAGTGGATTATTGTCAAAGGCAACACCTTCAACTAGCTCTGGCGAGTACTCTTTTTGACCTGCTAGGACGGTATGAATGGTCGCCATGAGGTCACTGATGGAACGTTCTTTGAGCACGTAGGCATCCACGTGGGCTGCGAGGGCTCGTTTGAAATAGCCTTTTCGTTTGAAGGTGGTCACAATAACAACCTTCGTTTCACTTTGATTGGCACGAATCCACTCAAGGACATCAAGTCCAGTCTTTATTGGCATTTCAATGTCTAAAATGGCCACGTCAACCTCTTCATTTTCCAAAAGGGTAATGGCTTCTTGGCCATCACTGGCCGCATGGACCTCTTCGACATCATCCTCCAACATGAGGAGTTGGCAGAGGGCGTCCCTCAACATTGACTGGTCTTCGGCAACTAATAATTTCATGCTTTTCCTCCCTCTTTCAAATGCACACGAATGATTGTTGGATGCGATTGAGACAAAATTTCCAAGTCTCCATCTACCAAACTGAGGCGCTCTCTGATACTATGTAGTTCTTGTCCTGTGACTTCCTCAAAGCCACAACCATCATCCTCAAACTCTAAAACAATCCCATGATGACGACTTAGACGAATCTGACAGCTATCAGCCTGGCTATGTTTAATGATATTATTGGCCAGTTCACGAAGTACCATAGATAAGGTAGACTGAGTAACTGGCGACAGGCTGTCTAAGTCAAGGCTACTATCCACGGTCAGGACGATATCAGATAGGTCAAAGAGTCGCTCGAGTTCCAGTAACTCCTCTGCCACCGTTCGGTACTTGAGCTGATTGACAATCTCACGCACCTCGTACATGGAGCCACGGCTAATCTGGTTCAATTCTTCCAGATTCTTTCTAGCAGCATCATACTGCTCCTTGTCCATCTGTTTCAGAGCCAACTCGGTTTTGAGGCTCATCATGGCAAAGGTGTGTCCCAAGGTATCATGCAAATCACGACCAATACGATTACGTTCATTTTCAGCTGACAGGATATTAATGGTCCGATTCTGCTCCGCAAGGGCCTCTTCCATCTTTCTCTCCTGACGTATACGGTTTTGATAATAGTACATTCCCAACGAAAAGAGGAGAATAGCCATAGACATGAGGTGAGTACTCAAGTCGTCTCTCAATAGGAAGGATGATGACGTCAAAATCAAGAGTGTCACTAGAAAGGAAAAGAAACGATAAGATGATATACTATCCTCAAAGCGCCAAACGAGAAGATTGACGTTGAAAAAAACAAACCACATCATGCCCCCCTGGAAGGTTATGGACATAAAGATAATGTAAGCTAGAGTGTAAAACCACAGAAAGGGAATCCACTTGCTATAGGCCTTTTTCAAATACACCATAAGGAGATAAGCGATGGTAAACAGTCCTGTCAAAACTAGGGTCCAAACTGGATAATACCCACCAAGGACTCCCAATACTGGGAAGACAAGGAAAATCAGACTAACAAAATAAGCGAAATCATTTTTCTGGTAAGTTCTAAACATGGTCACTTTCTCTGTAAGATTTGATAAAAAGGGCTAAGCCTGTAGCTATTGTAGCATAGACCAAGATAAAAATGAGTGATTTCCATGAAAATTCACCTTTTTTCGCAAAATTGACTACCAATTGATTGATATGATAGATGGGTGTCCACTCAGAAATGTGCTGAACCCATTTTGGAAACATGGTTACTGGCATCCAAGAGCCACCGATAATAGCGAGCCCAAGAAAGACGATATTTCCGACGATAGCCATGATTTGTTGAGATTTAATTTGGGCCAGGAGCAAGCCAAAGGATAGGAAGACAAGGCTCGACAAGAGTAACAGAGCACCTGAACCGAGCCAATGTGAAAATGGCATCTCAACATCACGCACAAAAGCTCCCACACAGAAAGTCACTAGGATAGCTACCATAAAGTTCATAAGAACCCGGAAGATTTTAGAGAGGTAATAGGATTGAATACTGATTTTTGAATGTTCGATGTAAGTTAACCAGTGATCGGTTTGATCCTCTCTAAGCATGTAGGGGAAGGTAAAGAAACCAAAGCTAGACATAGAAAATCCAGTCATGGTCAACATATAAGACAAGATAAAGGCTTTTTGTGATTCAGGGTCAGGACTCATTTCCATACCTGAATACAAGAGGAAGAATCCGACGGGCATTCCGATGGACATGATGAAGACTGGCCAACTGCGCCATGTTTTTATCCATTCGATTTTAAGTAGTGCTTTCATGACTTATCCTCCCTTGTGCTATCAAATAAGCTATCTAATAGTGTTTTGTTTTGAATTTCAATGTCAGATATGCGACAGCCTTGAGCTTGTAAACTACTCCATACACTTTCAATATCTTTAGTCATAAAGGTGATAACATCACGTTTTTCAGTCACATCATAAATGGCTGTCAGTTTATCAAGACTTGGCGCAAAGCGACTTGATAAGGTGACTTGCTTTTCCTTTTCTTCGCTACGCATAGCATGTGGCGTAGTATCCCTGATGAGTTTCCCCTGATGAAGGACCAAAATGCGGTCAGCTGTGTGCTCGACTTCTTCGATATAGTGGGACGAATAAAGAATGGTTACACCTGACTTTTTCAGATCATTGATAATTTCCCAAAAGCGTTGGCGTGTCGTAGTATCCATCCCTGCTGTCGGTTCATCTAAAAAGAGAATGTCAGGCTTGCCAATAAGACAGAGGACAAAGGCAAGAAGACGTTTTTGTCCCCCTGAGAGTTTGTCTGCGAACTGCTGATACTGGTCGTCTTTGAATTGTAAGAGTGCTTGTATCTCTTCTTTAGATAAGCCATTTTCAGAAATATCTTGGAAAAATGCAATCAGTTCCTTAACTCTTAATTGTGAGGGAATGGTATTTTCTTGAAGGAGAACAGCAATTTGATCTTGTGCTTTCCCCTTTTTGCCCTTGATAAAGACTTGACCGCTACTGGCTTTCTTATCACCAAGAATGCAGGACATTAAGGTCGTTTTACCAGCACCGTTGGGCCCGATTAAGGCAAGACAGTCGCCTTGTCCAACCTCAAAGCTAATATTGTCTAAAATTGTTTTTCCTTTGATTTTTTTGACAAGATTTGTGACTTGAAGGATTGCTTCACTCATGTGTGTGATTTCCTTTCTTTTGGTAGAAGGCTAGAAAGACATAACAAGCTGCAACAGACACACCCATGACACTGTAGAGAATATCACTACTGCCATGAAGTAGGACATAGGCAAAGAGGATGGTCCAAATTGCCGCTAGGAGCATGATGCTCAGTATTTTTAGTAGTTTCATGCTGGATCTCCTAGTTTTTCAATTCATTAATAACAAGGTCGATAAAACTTTTAGCCATAGTGATGAGAATGTAGGCTGAGATAGACAAGCCAATAATCATGCCAAGATTTGAGAAGATAGCTTCAAAGTTGCCTTTTTCAAAGATATCAGTAAACATGCTAAGTCCAGCAAAGACAGTTCCGATAACAGCATAGATAAGATAAGATGTTTTGATTTTCATGAGATGACCTCTTTCGTTTTTTATTATTTCTAAGTTATGACTAAAGTATATCTTTTTAGTCACTCTCTTTTTAGCACCAGATGTCATAACATGACATGACATTTGTCATGTGACGTAAAAAAGCCGACCTAAGGTCAGCTTTTCATTATCTTACTAATTGTTTTTTGAATGGTTCTTCCACCATGATGAGAGGATGGAACCTGAGATATTGTGCCAAATACTAAAGATAGTTGATGGGATAGCAGCTTGTGGCACGAAATATTTCATGGCAAGGGTTGCTCCAAGACTTGAGTCTTGCATCCCCACTTCGAAGGTAATGGCTTTTTGTTGTGGTTCTTCCAAACCAAGGATTTTTGAAAATCCAAAACCAAGGGCATAACCACAAAGATTGTGGAGCATAACGACTGGAATGACAAGGGCTGTCGCTGCTGTGAAAATATTGGCATGGTTGGCAGAAACAACTGCTCCAACGATCAAGAGGATAGCAGCTTGTGAAATCAAAGGCATAATCTTGATGATGGCATCGATTTTCTTACCAAAGATTGAGTGAACAAGCACACCCAAAATGATAGGAACAACCACGATACGCAAGGTACTAAGGAAGAGGCTTTGAGCAGGGACGCTCACGTACTGACCAGCCAAGAATGACAAGAGGGTTGGAATCATGAGTGGTGCCAAGAGAGTTGAGAGGGTTTCAATAGAGACATCCAAGGCAACATCCCCACCTGAAAGGAAGGCCATGACACTAGATGAAGTCCCACTTGGACAAGACCCTACTAGGATAACCCCTGCTGCTGTCGCACCCTTAAGATGAAAAATCATACAAAGCAACCAAGCCAAACCAGGCATGATGACATAGTGGGCAACAGTCCCAAGAACAACTGGAATTGGACGCTTAGCAATACGTTTAAAATCTTCAGTAGTTAAGGTAAGTCCCATACCAAAGAGAATCAAACCAAGTAGATAAGCCGTATTGGGAATGACCCAACTACTAGTTGCGGGAAGTGCATAGTTAAAGGCAGCCCAGAGGATAACAGCTACAGTAAACCATTTGCTGAGCCATTTACTAAAAGATACAAGTGACTCCATAATGAAACCTTCTTTCTATTTTCACAGAATAGTATAGCACTTTCATTTTGAATTTCAAGGTAAATTTCGAATTTTCTGAAATTAATTCCAAAAAATAAACCATCACACTTAAGATGTGAGGATTTTGTGATTTCTATAAACGTTAAACCTTGTCTTACGACTTTTCTTCAAACTGTTGAGCCCGTTCTTCTCCCCACCATAGTGGCAATAATTCGCCCAAAGTAATGGTTTGACGTGTTTCATAGTCAACCATAAACTCCAAGCTACGATTATCGGGATGGAGTTCCATTAGAAATTCTCGACAGGCCCCACAAGGCATGCCAGACGGTCCACCATGAGGTGGCTGATCACGAAAGGCGATAATACGCTTGACCTTAGTTTGACCAGACTCTTGATACATATTGAAAAGGGCAGCCCTTTCAGCACATAGATGGAAAACACCACAAGTCCCTTCCATACAAAAGCCTGTGAAAATTTGTCCATCTTCAGCCTCAACGGCAGCGACAACGTGCCTAGCATAGACAAAGTCTGAGACTTCCTGTGGCTGATACAAGGCTTGAGCCTTTTCATACATTTTCTGCCAGATATCCATTATTTCTCCTTTAACCTCGATCACTTTCCCTTTGAGACTTGATAAAGAGGGCAAGCCCTGTTGCTACTGCAGTATAAGCTACAATAAACAGGAGTGATTTCCATGAAAATTTCCCATTGATAGCAAAATTAACGACCAATTCATTGACATGATAGACAGGTGTCCACTCAGAGATGCTCTGAACCCACTTAGGGAACATGGAAATAGGAACCCATGAACCACTCACTATAGGCAAGACAAGGTAAATAATATTTGCCACAAGAGACATGAATTGTTGAGATTTAATCTGAGCGATAAGTAAACCAAAAGCTAGAAAGAGCAGACCGGACAAAAGTAAGAGAGCACCTGACCCTACCCATCTAAAGAATGGCATCTCTACATCTCGGAAAAAGGCACCTACACAAAAGGTCACAATGATGGCAACCATAAAGTTTAGAAGCACACGAAAGATTTTAGAAAGATAATAAGCTGCAATACTAACCTTTGAGTGCTCGATATAGGTCAACCAGTGTTCAATTCGGTCCTCTTGCAACATATAGGGAAAGGTAAACAAACCAAAACTAGACATGGAGAAGCCAGTCATGGTCAGCATATAAGACAGCAAAAACTCTTTTTGAGCTTCTGGAGTAGGTGCTGAGAAGATACTAGAAAAAAGGAGGAAAAATCCGACAGGTATCCCGATTCCCATGATAAAGACTGGCCAACTTCGCCACGTTTTAATCCATTCAATTTTTAGTAATGCTTTCATGCCTTGTCCTCCCTTGTTGAATCAAATAGGCTATCCAAGAGTGTTTTATTTTGAATTTCAATATCAGAAATTCCACAGCCCGAATTTTCAAGACTTTGCCATACCTTTTCGATATCTTTGGTCATGAAGCTGATGACATCCCTCTTTTCAGTGATTTCATAGATATCTGGCAGTCCATGAACGATGCTAACAAAGCTACTTGGCAGAGTGACCTGCTTCTCTTTCTCTTCGTGTCGCATAGCGTATGGCGTGGTATCTCTGATGAGTTTCCCTTGATGGAGGACTAAGATACGGTCAGCCGTGTGTTCCACTTCTTCGATATAGTGAGAGGAATAAAGGATAGTTGTCCCAGCTTTTTTCAAGTCATTGACAATCTCCCAGAAACGCTGACGAGTGGAGGTATCCATACCCGCTGTCGGTTCATCCAAAAAGAGGATCTTAGGTTTATCAATCAAACAAAGGACAAAAGCTAGAAGACGTCTTTGTCCACCAGAGAGTTTGTCCGCAAACTGCTGGTACTGGTCTTCCTTGAATTGTAAGAGGTCTTGTACCTCTTGATTGGTCAAGGGATTATCAGAGATAGACTGGAAGAAGGCAATCAGCTCTTCCACTTTTAAACTATTTGGAATGGTATTTTCCTGAAGGAGAACTGCGATTTTATTTTTGGCCTTACCTGCCTTACCATCAATGAGGACCTGACCACTGCTCGGTTTTTTATCACCAAGAATACAGGACATCAAGACAGTCTTACCCGCACCATTTGGTCCAATCAAGGCGACACAATCGCCCTTGTTTATCTCAAAACTAATATCCTCTAAAATGGTCTTTCCCTTGATGCGTTTTCCAAGGGATGTGACTTGAATAACCGTTTCACTCATACCTGTGATTTCCTTTCTTTTGTATAGGAGCCATGCTAATTGACGATAGAGCTGATATCATTGGACTTCCCTTAATACTCCACTTCCAACTCGGTACAGAAGAGACTTCCGCTCAGATGAAGCCTCGTTTCAACTTGCTCGAAATCAGATTCAAATCGATCCACATTCACAGATGATAGAGGATGTGAAATTCCAGTGCTATCCATGACACAGCCGTGAGGAAGTCGGATATGAACTTCACCAAACTTAGCATCAAGATGAACAGCCACCTGATTTGACGCAAAGCTGGCCTGACTCAAATCCAACCAAAGCTCACCAAAAGCTAGATTCATATCAATCGTTTCGACTTCTTGAGAATAGATACGATACCTATCCTCAGCCATATAGGTCTTAACAGAAATATGAGGTCCCTCCTGGTCATTCTTATTAACCTTATAGTCTTTAGTGAGCTCTTTCTTTTGACTACGACCATAAAAAAGCTCTAAAGCCAAGCCAATTAGAAAGATACCACTAAAGAGATTCCACTGTGCAAAATCGAGGTTTAACAAGTCATGAATATAGGGTGATAAGAAGGCCAAACCAAGAAAAATGAGGAGAGGTCGCCTATTCAAGATACCAAAACAAAAGAAAGCCACGAAGAAAACCAGATTATAATTGACCATGATCCAAAAATCTGGAATAAAGGCACTGGCGATAAAACAAGCTGCTAGTAAAAGCAACAAGAATGCCCGAGCATTAAACCTTTTCATAAGAAGACTCCTTTCTAGTAAATGATTGCAAATTTCCAATTATTTTCACTATCAGTATAGCACTATTTGTAAACGTATTCAATGTTATATAAGAAGGATTTCCAAGAAAAAAAGAGCTTTCGCTCTTTCATCATTTTCAATGTTTGACAGTTACTTGTCCAAAGGATACTGAACCTGTTAGAGAAACTGTAGTGCTAGACAAGTCTCGTTCTCCTAGACTATCGTAGCCTTTCACTCCTGCCAGGCTTGTATGAAGGCCGTGTGTATCCACTTGCCAATCCTTAGGCACTCGAATAATAACCTGAGAAAAATTGGCCTGAACCACAATCTGAGGTCGATCCGTCATAAACTGAGCCTGACGCAAATCCAAAGTCAAACGTCCAAAATCGGCATTGGCATAGACAGTTTCAAGATTTTGAGACGTCACCACCTGAACAGACTCTGAAAATAAGGTCTTAGCGAAAATCTCTCGCTCATGTTCTTTAGACACCTTGTAAGAGAAGTTCTTCTTATAACTTGGCTTGCTCAAACGGTCCACCGCAATTCCCAAGATAAGAATTCCTACAAAGAGAGTCCATTCCGAATAGTCCAATCTAAAGAGGTCATGGATATAGGTCGACAGAAAAGCCATCCCCAAGAAAAAGAGAAATCTCCCCTTAGATTGCCAGCTCAAAAGCACAAAAAGCAAGGCCAAAATCAACTTATAATTAAAAGCCAAATACAAATCTGGAATAAAAGCTGTTGCGATAAAATAGGCAGCAATGATAAGTAAGGTAATAACACCTGCATTAAAGCGTTTCATAACAAGTCCTTTCTAAATCCTGTCCTTGAGTTTTTCCACAAAAAGGTAGGCTGCTGGACAGAAAAGCGTATTTTTGATAGTCAGATGATTAATCTGATAGATTTTCTTACGATCCGTGTGAGGAAAGGCTGCACAAGCCTTGGGGCGGACATCATAGATGTCACAGAGATTATCAGGTCCCAAAAATGGACAAGGCATAGACTTGAAGACCTTGTCACCATCCTCATCTACTTGCAAGTACATCTCCTCGAATGCAGGTAACTTCATGCGAAAATGCTTGGCAATACGAGTAATGTCCTGCTCTGTAAAGTCTGGGCCTAGCGTCTTACAACAATTGGCACACTGGACACAATCAATCTCCTGAAAGACTTCATTGTGTACCTGCTGAACAATCTTATCTAAATTTTTAGGGGCTTTCTTCTTGAGTTGTGCTAGAAATTTACGATGCTCCCCCTGCTTTTGACGTGCCAATTCCTCGTAACGTTTGACATCAATGGTCTGTGACATGTGTTTTCTCCGATGATTTATAATTCTGTCATCTATTATAGCATAAAAAAATAGAGCCTAGTTTGAAGCTAGACTCTAGGTCAGTTACATTGATACGATTCTACGATATGAACGTGAAGTAAGGGCAAAAACCAAGACATAGGCTAGGAAGAAGACCCCACAAACAATGATAGTGACCACTAACATAAGACTTGGGTTGAAAACCCCAATAATACGCACAATCAAACTGAGCATATGATAGGCAAAGGCCAAGTGAATAAAGGCAAAAATCAAAGGGAGGAAGAAGACCGTAAGAACTTGCTTACGAATGGTTTGCTTGACTTGAAGGTCGTCCAACCCAATCTTTTGAAGAATAACAAAACGCTCACGATCCTCATAACCTTCAGAAATCTGTTTATAGTAAATTACAAGAACTGTGCCCAGCATAAAGATGATGGATAAAAAGATACCAATAAATAAGGTTCCACCAACAAAGCCATTTAGCATCCCTTCTGTATCATATTGGCTATTAGCAGTGAGGTAAGACTGAGAGACACCAGTAGTTTGTCCAGCTAACTGTTGTGTTTCTTTATCTGTCATTTGGTCTAGCAAATCTGAATTTTTCTTGGCATCATGTGTAGGATCTTTGACGTTAACACCAACATAGGTAGCTTGAGTGGTTGCTGTTCCTTTGACACTTTCTTTAAAATCATCCATATCAGGAACAACAAGATAGTTATACTCAGAAACTATGATTGTAAAGATATTGGGTACTTTACCCTTAATAAAGTCATTAATGTCATCCTGAATCTGGTAGGTTTGACCATTGAAAGACAAACTCTTTTGATCCTTTAATATTTTATTTTTAGTAAATAAACCAACTTGGTTTGAAGCCAAATTGAGGTCTTTACCTGTCAATTGTTTATAAGTAGCTTGTGAGAAGACAAGAAAAATTGATTTTGGCAGAACTTTTCTTTCATTCTCAGGAAAGATGGTTAGCTTATTTTTTTCTTGTTCTTTGATACCAAAGTAGAGGTAAGTTACTTCTGCTTTTTCATTTACCTGATTTCCCGACTGTGCTAAGAAATCATCCATAATCTTCTGTGTGCTTGTTAAATCTACATTCGACCCTGTAACTGAGTAATCATGTGGAGCAACACTCGCTAGATAGTCTTTTTTACCAGCATAGATACTTGCAGCACCTACAAGCGTCACCAAAACCATGCTAGAGAGGATAGCAATAGTCGCCAGACCAACTGCATTTTTTTTCATCCGAAAGACAAGGTTGGAAATGGAAATCATATTATTAGGCTTGTAATAGTAGTTTTTCTTCTTTTTCAAGAGTTGCAGAACGACTGTTGTCCCGGCATTAAAGAGAAGATAAGTTCCTAGAATAACTAGTAAAACAGCCAAGAAAAAACTCATAATAGCCATTACTGGATCCTTAACAGAGAGAGCAAGGTAGTAACCATCCCCCATAGCCCCGAGTCCCAAAAAGGTCTGAATAACTAGGAAACGTCCCTTTTTTTCACCCTTAAGGCCATCTTTGGTTAATTGTAAAGGATTAAGTCGTAGCAATCGGAAACCATTTACCAAAATCAACAAACTAAAAATACAAATAAAGATGACAAGAACAATAGGAATTGTCACTACTTGAAAGGTCGAAACTAAACCAGTACTTTCACCGATAAGCCTTTGAAGAAAAGCATAAATGAGTTTATCGAATAGTGCCCCCACACCAATACCTAGAAGCAGAGTCACAAAACCCAGAATCACTGTTTCTTTTAGAATCATACTAAAGAGGTGACGCTTCTCTAAGCCTAGTACACTATAGAGACCAAGCTCCTTTGAACGATTTTTCATAACAAAGCTATTGGCATAAAGAACAATAATTCCAGAGGATAGGGCGACAATTCCAAGTCCCATCCCCAAAACCATCTTGATAGCATCTGCCCCAGGTAAGTCATCCAGATGCGAATTAAGCGTTAAAGATGTAAAAATATAGGTAATGGCAATAACCAGAATAGTTGCCAATGTATACGGATAGTAAAGCTTACGATTTTTTATGAGATTGGACAAAGCCAGTCTATTGGTTAGACGAAACATATTAGTTCACCTCACTTGCCATTGTAGTTAGTGTATCGGAAATTTCTTGGAACATTTGATGTTCAGACTTATTCCCTTTGAAGATTTGATTATAAAGAATCCCATCCTTAATAAACAAAACACGCTGCGCACGACTGGCGGCCGCTGTTGAGTGAGTTACCATAAGAATGGTCTGGCCGCTGGCATTAATAGTATCAAAGACATCCAAGAGTGCCGCTGAAGATTTTGAATCCAAGGCGCCTGTTGGCTCATCTGCTAAGAGGATTTCTGGTTTAGTGATGATTGCACGCGCAACTGCAACCCTTTGCTTTTGGCCACCTGAAATTTCATAAGGGTACTTCTCTAGCAAGGAATGAATTCCCAGTTGACGACTGATAGCTTCAACTTGTGTCATCATTTGTTTAACTGAGCGTCGAGAAAGGACCAAAGGCAGCAAGATATTATCT